>Ga0308165_1000752_pt1 | contig 52318 bp, 47 predicted proteins | sample PhyWR2_FD_201032 | JGI IMG/M metagenome (GOLD analysis project Ga0308165, IMG submission 201032) | Phyllosphere microbial communities from UC Gill Tract Community Farm, Albany, California, United States - DLSLW.R2 | ecosystem: Host-associated > Plants > Phyllosphere > Unclassified | place: USA... | reverse complement strand
TGAAAAGTCGCCGGAAGATTTCGTCGACATGAAAGGCCAGAAGGTCGTGGTGCTCGGTGGCGGCGACACGGCGATGGACTGCAACCGTACCTCGATCCGCCAGGGCGCCAAGTCGGTGACCTGTGCCTATCGTCGTGACGAAGCGAACATGCCTGGCTCGCGTAAAGAGGTGAAGAACGCCAAGGAAGAAGGCGTGAAGTTCCTCTACAACCGCCAGCCAATCGCCATCGTCGGCGAAGACAAGGTGGAAGGTGTGAAGGTGGTCGAGACCCGTCTCGGCGAGCCGGATGCACGCGGTCGTCGTAGCCCGGAGCCGATCCCGGGCTCCGAAGAGATCATCCCGGCCGACGCCGTGGTCATCGCCTTCGGCTTCCGCCCAAGCCCGGCGCCGTGGTTCGAACAGTTCGAGATCCAGACCGACAGCCAGGGCCGCGTGGTGGCCCCGGAACAAGGCCAGTACAAGCACCAGACCAGCAACCCGAAGATCTTCGCCGGTGGCGACATGGTGCGCGGTTCTGACCTGGTAGTGACAGCGATCTTCGAAGGCCGCAATGCGGCTGAGGGGATTCTGGATTATCTGGGCGTCTGATGACGCAATACCCCCTGTAGTAGCGAGCTTGCTCGCGATGAGGGTGTGTCAGTCAATACATCAATGACAGATACACCGCTATCGCGAGCAAGCTCGCTCCTATGTTGTTTTGGCGGATCGAAACCGCGACAAATTGCCCCTATAGACAAAAGGCTCCGCTCTTGCCGTGCCTTTTGCCTCGCGCTCTGAGAAAATGCCCCCACTTTTTTTCCGGATGCCGACATGACTGCCCTGAAGAACGACCGTTTCCTTCGCGCCCTGCTCAAGCAACCTGTAGACGTCACGCCCGTGTGGATGATGCGTCAGGCCGGTCGCTACCTGCCTGAATACCGCGCCAGCCGTGCCAAGGCCGGCGACTTCATGAGCCTGTGCATGAACCCGGCGTTCGCTTGCGAAGTCACCCTGCAACCGCTCGACCGCTACCCGCAACTGGACGCGGCGATCCTGTTCTCCGACATCCTGACGATCCCGGATGCCATGGGCCAGGGCCTGTATTTCGAAACCGGCGAAGGCCCGCGCTTCAAGAAAGTCATCAGCACGATGGCCGACATCGAGGCCTTGCCAATCCCGGACCCGCACAAAGACCTCGGTTACGTCATGGACGCGGTCAGCACCATCCGCCGTGAACTGAACGGCCGTGTGCCGCTGATCGGCTTCTCCGGCAGCCCATGGACCCTCGCTACCTACATGGTCGAAGGTGGTTCGTCGAAAGACTTCCGCAAGACCAAGGCCATGCTCTACGACAATCCGCAAGCCATGCACCTGCTGCTGGACAAGCTCGCGCAGTCGGTCATCAGCTACCTCAACGGCCAGATCAAGGCCGGTGCGCAAGCGGTGCAGATTTTCGACACCTGGGGCGGCAACCTGTCGGCGGCGGCCTACCAGGAATTTTCCCTGGCCTACATGAAAAAAATCGTCAGCGGCCTGATCCGCGAGCACGAAGGTCGCAAGGTGCCGGTCATCCTGTTCACCAAGAACGGCGGTCTGTGGCTGGAAAGCATCGCCGATGCGGGTGCCGACGCGCTGGGCCTGGATTGGACCTGTGACATCGGCAACGCCCGCGCTCGCGTCGGTGACAAAGTCGCGCTGCAAGGCAACATGGACCCGACCGTGCTCTACGCCAAGCCGGAAGCGATTCGCGCCGAAGTCGGGCGCATTCTCGCCAGCTATGGCAAAGGCAGCGGCCACGTGTTCAACCTCGGCCACGGCATCACCCCGGAAGTCGATCCGGAGCACGCCGGCGCGTTCCTGCGCGCGGTCCATGAGTTGTCGGCGCAGTATCACGAGTAAGTTTTGCTCGTGACACAAAGGCCTGTCCTGGCTCACGCCGGACAGGCTTTTTTGCATCTGTTAAACAGGCGGAGTGTGTTGAATTTGCGTTTGTAAGATTGTTCTGTGGCGCTATTCAGGCAAGTGAATCAGGCAGATTAATCCCCTTGAAAGCAGAGACTTCTCCTACATAGAAGTTGCTTGCATCTCGGTAAGGTTCCAGACCTTCGTTCGGTCCTCCATCGAACGAAACCGCGAGTAGCCGCGCCGTCAGGCGCGCTGATTATCGATAAGCAGTCTGGAATCCAATGATGAAAAAAATGATCTTCAGGGGTGGTGCATTCACGGCATGCACTTCCTCGATGCTCCTGTTATCGGCAATGCTGGCGTCCCAAGGCGCATACGCCCATGGTTATCTCGAAGCACCGCCTTCGCGGGCGGCGCTGTGCCAAAAAGGCTTGAACACTAATTGTGGTGGCGCGCAATACGAACCTCAAAGCGTGGGCGAAACATTCAAGGGTTTTCCGGCCGGGGTTGGTGGTGCACCTAATCAGGGCCCCGTCGACGGCAAGATCCCGAGCGGTGGTCACGCGCTGTTCTCCGCGCTGGATGCCCAGTCTGCTACCCGCTGGCATCTGAACGAAATCAAGAACCGCAACATTGACTTCCAGTGGCGCTACACCGCTTCTCACCCGGCCACCAAGCATGAATATTTCATCACCCGTAACGGCTGGAATCCGAACGAATCGCTCAAGCGTGCGACCTTCGAGAGCACCCCGTTTTGCACCGTCGATGGCGGGCATCAGTTGCCGGTGTCGGGTGCCAAGCACAACTGTAATATTCCGGCGGACAAGTCCGGCCCCCATGTGATCCTGGCGATCTGGACTGTCGGCGATACCGACGCGGCGTTCTACAACGCCACTGATGTGAACATCATCGCCGAGCCTGAATTGCCGGGCGGCTGGTCGTCGGTAGGCGGCATTGCTGCGTCCAATCACCTGCTGGTGGGCGACAAGGTCAAGGCCCGCGCCTTCTCCGCCAATGGCGAAAGCCAGGATTACAGCGTGGAGATCGCCATCGACACTGCCGAGGAAGGTGCGCCAGCCAACTGGTCATTCAAACTCGCAGAGAAGATCAACAGCACCCACAAACTGATCCGCGCAGGTATCCGCGACGAAAGCGGCAATATCGAACCGGTGCGTGGCAACAACACCCTGTACGCGCAAAAAGACAGCGGTGTAACCCGCTACGAAGTTCAGCTGGACATGAAGGAAGACGCGTCGGCGCGCATGTCGGTCGCTTCCCAGCGTCCGGAATATGAGCTGGACAAAGGCTTGGCCAAGGTCGATTTCGGCATGATCGCCAACCGCCAGATGAACGTTGAAGCCACCTTGTTCGACGAGAACAACAAGCCGGTCGGGACGGTCTCGGCGCAAGTGCAAAGCGGTGCGACCAGCCTCGTCATGGACGTTCGCAGTAACCCGGGCAAACACACCCTGACCCTGGTCGGCACGACGCTTGATGGCCGTACCACCCGCCAGGACACGCAGACCACCCTCATGACCGGTGAAGGCGCGGGCGTGGAACATGACTTCGTGTTCCCCGAAGGCCTTGGCGAGTACACCGCCGGCACCAAGGTGTTGCAACCCAAGACCAATGAGGTCTTCGAATGCAAGCCATTCCCCGAGTCCGGTTACTGCAAGCAGTTCAGCCCGACCGCCAACGGCTTTGAGCCGGGCGTCGGCGCGCACTGGCACATGGCCTGGAACAAACTTTAAGGCCGTTGGGTAACGCCTGCGGCGGTCTGTGCCTGGACCGCCGCACGCTTGAGTTTGACCGCCACACGCAGCAACTCGTGCTGCTCTCGTACTCGCAGGGCTTTTCAATGATTAGGCGATTTTTCACCTTCTGCCTGGTGATGATCTGCGTCGTTTACGCAGGGTTTCTGGTGTGGCAGGAGCAGGACTTTCGCAAAAGCCAGGCTTCGCCGTCCCAGGGCGCTGCACCGCTGCAGACACCTTCGCCCCGCGCATCCCTGGACGCCACTGCCATCGCCTCCGTATTCGGGTTGAGGCCTGAAGCCTCATTGCTACCCAGTGCCGAGCCGCTGACCCTGCTGGCCAGTTTTGTCGTCATCAGCGGACTGTCCAAGGCATTGCTGGCCGACGCGCAGGGCGCACGCATTTACCAGGTCGGCGACCGATTGCCGGGCGGCAGCATTCTGCGTCGGGTCGAGACCGATAAAGCGGTGTTATGGAACAAGGGGCGCGAAGAGGTCTTGATGCTGCAAACGTCGACCGTGCGTTTTCTCAACCGGCTGGACCACCCAAGCGCAGCACCAGCTCCCGCCACACCTACGCGTTATCTACGCCCGTATACCGAGTGATGTCTGCGATGAACAGTTACAACGGCGCGCAGGTGTTGCGTGCCCTGGTTTTCCTCGTTGCCTTGGCGACCACGCTTTTTCACGGCGACTTGCAAGCCGAGGAAGAAAAATGGCAACTGGCGATGAACAACGCCGAGCTGCGGGACATTGCGGAAGAAATGTCCGCAATTCTTCAAACGACGGTGGTGCTTGACCCCCGTGTCTCGGGACGTATTACGGTCATGTCTCGTCAGGCGCTTGATCGTGAAGGCGTTCGTCGTCTGTTTTACTCGGTACTCGATGCCCACAACTTCACCGTGATCGACGAGGGCGACCGAATTCTCATTACACCGGTGACCGAAGCGAAAACCCGCGCCAGTCAAGGCACGGCAAAAAACGCTACGGCGTCGCAGTTTGTCACCCAGGTCATCGCGCTCGACACCAGCAACGCCGCCGACCTGGCCGGGCTGGTACGACCGCTGGTTTCGGCCAACGGTTATGTGGGGCCATCGGTGTCGGCCAATGCCCTGGTGGTCACCGATACCTCAGCCAACGTGCAGCGAATCGCCAAGGTCGTACGTCAACTGGATGCGGGGCAGAACAACCTGCATTCGGTGATGCAATTGCAGTATGCCCAGGCGGCTGATGTGCTCACAATCATCGAGTCGTCGCTGGGCAAGCGTAATGCCGACACGGCGATCCAGGCACTGGCCGACCACCGCACCAACCGCCTGATTTTCATCGGCCCGCCCGCAGTGCGCCAGCGTCTGCTCGATCTGGCACGGGGCCTGGACACGCCGGCTACAGCCTCGGTGGACAATGCGCGGGTCATTCGTTTGCGCCATAGCGATGCCAAGCAACTGGCCGAAATTCTGGAAGTGATGGGGCAGGGCCGCAAGCAGGCCTCGACCCTGGGCAGTGTGAAGGACAGCGCTTCCAGTGCGGCCTTCATGATCAAGGCGGACGAAAGTCAGAACGCGCTGGTGGTGATTGCCGAGCCGGCGCAAGTCCGGACGCTGGAAAACATCGTGCGCCAACTGGACCAGCCTCGTGCGCAAGTGCTTATCCATGCCGCCATCGTCGAGATTTCCGGCGACATCGCAGAAACCGTTGGCGTGCAATGGGGCTTGAGCACCGGTGACATCAAAGGCTTCATCAACTTCCCTGGCACCGATGTGCCGATCGTGGGCGGGCTGACCTTCGACGGCAAAAGAGTCGCGCCCGAAGGCGCGATCCTGAAACTGGGCACCGACCGTTTTGGCGCGTTGATTTCGGCGCTGGCCAGCAGTACCCACAGCAATCTGCTTTCCACGCCAAGCCTGCTGACCCTGGACAATCAACAGGCGGAAATCATCGTTGGGCAAAACGTGCCATTCAAGACCGGTTCCTACGCCACCAGCAGCAGCGGTGCGGACAATCCCTTTACCACAGTCGAGCGCAAGGACGTTGGTATTAGCCTGAAGATCAAACCGTACATCAACGAAGGGTCGACCCTGCGCCTGGAAGTGGAGCAAGAGGTGTCGGATATCGCGCCTTCGGTCTCGGGCATCGATTCTTCCGACCTGATCACCAACAAGCGAGCGCTCAAAAGCACCATCCTCGCCGATGATGGAGAGATCATCGTGATCGGCGGCCTGATCCGCGACAGCGTGCGCACCCAGCGCAGCGGCATCCCACTGCTGCGTGACATTCCCTATTTGGGGGCATTGTTTCGCTGGAGCCGCGACACGCAAACCAAAAGCAATCTGATGGTGTTCCTGCGTCCGACCATCGTACGCAGCAAGGAAGACCTGGCCGATGTGAGCCAGCAGCGCTACAACGCCCTGCGCAAATTGAGCCAGCCGGCCGCGCACGAAAACAACTCGTTGCTGCTGCCCGCCGAAGCCCGGCAGTTGTTCGACCAGCCCGTTGAGCCGCCGGTGTTCGATTTACGCAAGTCGGCGTCGGGGACACCATGAGCGAAGAAAACGCTGCGCTGTCGTTTGGTTTCGCCCGGCGCTTTGGTGTCTTGCTGACGCATGAGGAAACCGGGCCTTGTCTGATGCTGCGGGCCGATACGCCGCTAACGGCGCTGTCTGAGGCCCGGCGCCGGTGCGCTCGGGATCTGCCGATCCGGGTGCTCGATGCCGATCAGTTCGCTGCGCGCCTGGGCACCGCGTTCCGTGACGGCCAGAGCGCGGCGCAGCAGGTTGCGCAGGGGCTGGATGACGAACTGGATTTGCTCAGTCTGGTCGATCAAGTTCCGCAAACGGCTGACTTGCTGGAGCAGCAGGGCCATGCACCGATTATCCGCCTGGTCAACGCGTTGCTCAGCGAAGCCGTGCGTGAACACGCTTCGGACGTGCACCTGGAAACGTTCGAGCATTCAGTGGCCGTGCGCATGCGCATCGACGGGCAATTGCGCGAGATGCTCCGGCCGAGGCGTGAGTTGGCGACCCTGCTGGTGTCGCGGGTCAAGGTCATGGCGCGCCTGGACATCGCCGAAAAACGCATTCCCCAGGATGGTCGGATAGCCCTGCGCCTGGCGGGACATGAAGTCGATGTGCGGGTCTCCACGTTACCGTCGGCCCATGGTGAAAGGGTGGTATTGCGCCTGCTGGATAAACAGGCTGGACGCCTGGATTTGCAGCGTTTGGGAATGCCCGCGGACACTCTGGCAACCCTGCGTCAGTTACTCGCCAGGCCCCATGGCATCCTGCTGGTGACCGGCCCCACCGGCTCCGGCAAAACCACCAGCCTTTACGCTGCACTGAGCAGCCTGAACGACCAGACGCGCAACATTCTCACGGTCGAGGACCCCATCGAATATCACCTGCCGGGGGTGGGGCAGATGCCGGTCAATCCGAAAGTGGACATGACGTTCGCTCGTGGGTTGCGCGCCATTCTGCGCCAGGACCCGGACGTGGTGATGGTCGGCGAAATCCGTGATCGCGAGACGGCTCAAATCGCCGTTCAAGCCTCCCTCACCGGGCATCTGGTGCTGTCGACGCTGCACACCAACAGTGCGGTCGGCGCGGTGACACGGCTGGTGGACATGGGCGTGGACGCCTACCTGCTGGCGTCGTCGCTGGTCGGCATTTTGGCTCAGCGTCTGCTGCGCACGTTGTGCCCGCATTGCAAGGCGTCGTACCGCGCCGACGCGGTCACGTGTGAACGTCTCGGGATCAGCGAGACGCCCCCCACAACGTTGTTTCGGGCCGTGGGTTGTGAACGGTGCCAGCACGGTTATCGCGGGCGTATCGGTATCTACGAGTTGCTCAGTGTCACGCCGGCGGTGGCGGCACTGATTCATCAGGGCGCCGGTGAGCGGGCATTGCTTGAAGAGACACGCCGGGCGTCTCGCAGCCTGTTCCAGGACGGCCGACAACGGGTGCTCGATGGCGTGACCAGCCTCGACGAGTTGTTGCGCGTGACCCGGGAGGATTAGCCAGTGCCGACCTTCGACTACCGGGCCGACGATGCCCAGGGCAAGCGCTGCAAGGGGCGGTTGGAGGCGGACGGCCCACGACATGCCCGTGAACTGTTGCGCGAGCGAGGCCTGTGGCCGCGTGAATTGAAAGAAGTGCACGTGGGCACCGCCATCGGTTTGCAACCGCGCGGTGGACGTTTGAGCGCCGCGCAACTGGCGTTGTTGACGTTGCAGTTGTCCACCCTGGTTCAAGCCGGTCTGCCTCTGGAAGAAGCGTTGCAAGCCGTGGCCCGCCAGAGTTCGAGGCGCAAAGTAGCGGGTCTGTTGTCGGCGGTGCGCAGCCGGGTCATGGAAGGGCATGCACTCTCCACCGCATTGTCGCTGTTTCCCAGGGCGTTCCCGGATCTCTATCGCGCCACCGTCGCAGCGGGAGAGCGTTCCGGCCATTTGGGTCAGGTGCTGGAGCAATTGGCCGCGTACACCCAGGCGCGTCAGGCCTCGCGGCAGAAGATTCAGATGGCGCTGGTGTACCCGTTGATACTCATGCTGGCCAGCGTGGCGATCGTCGGTTTTCTGCTGGGTTTCGTGGTGCCGGATGTGGTGAAAATCTTCATCGACAGCGGTCAGCCGCTGCCTTGGTTGACTCAGGCGCTGATCGGCTTGAGTGGCGGTTTGCGCCAGCATTTCCTGACGTTGATCGGTGGTTTGGCGCTGCTGGTCGGCCTCTACCGCTGGAGTTTGCGCGAGCCTGCGTGGCGGCTGCGCTGGCATCGCCTGGCGCTGCAACTACCGGTTGTGGGGCAGGTGTTGCGGGCGATGGAAGCGGCACGCTTTGCCAGCACCCTGGCGATCCTGAGCAAGAGCGCCGTGCCGTTGGTGGATGCGCTGGAAATCGCTGCGGCGGTTATCGGCAACCTGACCCTACGCGCGCGCATGGTCGATGTCGCCCGCTCTGTGCGTGAAGGCGGGACGTTGACCCGCGGCCTGGAACTCAGCGGCGACATCCCGCCGATGATGCTGCACATGATCGCCAGCGGCGAACGCGCTGGCGAACTCGATCACATGCTGGTGCGGGCGGCGGAGCAACAGGAGAGCAGCCTGGCCGCGCGCATCGCGCTGGTCGTGAGTCTTTTCGAACCCGCCATGCTGGTGCTGATGGGCGGCGTTGTGCTGCTGATCGTGCTGGCCATCCTGCTTCCTATCCTGAGCCTCAACCAACTGGTGAATTGACCCATGCAACCTCTACCTGACAATTTGTCCCGCCGGCAGGCGGGTTTCACCCTGATCGAAATCATGGTGGTGGTCGTGATCATCGGTGTGCTGGGGGCCATTGTGGTTCCACAGTTCATGAGCCGTCCCGATCAGGCCAAAGTCACCGCAGCGAAAATCGATATCCAGGCGATTTCCACTGCCCTGGAGATGTATCGCCTCGACAATTTCCACTACCCCTCGACGCAGCAGGGGCTGGAAGCCTTGAGCAAACACCCGTCGGGCCTGCCGGCGGCGAGAAACTGGAACCCCCAGGGCTACCTGAAAAGCTTGCCGGTCGACCCGTGGGGCACACCCTACCAATATCTCAATCCCGGCGCGCAATCGCTCGATGGAAGCTTTGACCTGTATTCCCTGGGGGCTGATGGTGTGGTCGGCGGTGACGGGCATGCAGCCGACATCGGCAATTGGGGCGGCTGATTCATGCGCCAGTGTTGTCAGGGCTTCACCTTGCTCGAGTTGATGATCGTGCTCGTGGTCATCGGCATGCTGCTGGGCATGGTGAGCCTGGTGGTCGCGCCCAACCCATTGCGTGAAGCACGCTACGAAGCGGGCGAAGTCGCCGGCATGATCCAGCGGCTGCGTGAGCGCGCCGTGCTCAATGGCGAGCAATACGGTATTCGTCTCAGTGAGTCTGGTTATCGCGTCATGCAGCTCGATGACCGTGAGTGGCGGCCAATGGCTGCGTTCCATCAGTGGCCCGCCCACCTGCGTTTGCACCTGGAGCAGGACGGGCAGGCCCTGACGCTCGGCGGCGATCAAGGGTTGCCGCAACTGTTGATGCTCAGCAGCGATGAAAACACGGCCTTCATCCTGACGTTTTCGATGGGCGACCGCTCGCTCCTCAGCCTGTCGAGCGACGGCCTGGGTGAGGCAGTGATCGATGGTTAAGGGCGTGTCGCAGCAAGGCGGGTTCACCTTGCTGGAGATCATGGTGGCCCTGGCGGTTTTCTCCACGTTGGCGGCCGCCGTGCTCTCGGCCAGCCAGTACGTGGCGAAGCAGACCACGGTGGTCGAGGCGCGGCTGTTCGCCGTCTGGTTGGCCGATAACCAGCTCAATGAACTGCGCCTGCAATCGTCGTTAGCCCCGGGGCAGGAGCAACGTACGGTGCACATGGATCGCCGCGACTGGCGGCTTCGCCAGCAGGTCAGCGCATCGCCGGACTCGCGACTGTTGAAGGTCGATATCGAGGTCAGCGCTGTCGGTGGCGACTCAGTCCTGCACCGCAGCCGTGGCTGGATACCTGTGCGCGATGAATAGGCAAAGCGGCTTTACCTTGCTGGAGCTGGTGATCGCCCTCGCGATCTTCGCCGTGCTCGGCCTGGCCAGTTGGGGATTGTTCGACGGTGTCGTGCGCGTGCAGCAGGGCACAACGGCCCACGAGCGGGAGTTCAGGCGCCTGCAACGGGCGGTGGCGGTGATTGAGCGTGACTTGATGCAGGTCACCGAGCAGCCGGTGGTGCTCAAGCAACGCCAGTTGCAGTTGCAACGCAGCCATTGGCGCAACCCTCTGGACCAACCGCGCAGCGAGCGCCAGACGCTGACCTACCGGCTTGAAGACGACGTGCTGTGGCGTGAAAGCATGGGTGAGGGCACGCCGGCCCCGCAGCGGCAGAAACTGCTCGGTGAAGTTCGGCAGTTGAGCTGGCGCTTGTTTGATCGTCAAAGCGGCTGGCGAGATGAGTGGCCGGCCTCGGACGATGCAAGTGTACCGCTGGCCGTGGAACTGCAAGTGTCGGTGGGGCGCTTCGATTCGATCCGCCGGGTGCTGCTGTTGCCTGGGGCATTGCCTTGAACGGACGACAGCGGGGGATCGCCCTGATCAGCGTGTTGCTGGTCATGAGTCTGGCGTTGCTGATCACCGGCGGCTTGCTGCGCAGCCATCGCCTTTCGTTGCAAAGCAGTGGCCAGGCTGTGCAACACGTGCAATTGCGTCAGTGGGCGATGGCCGGGGAAACGTGGGCGCTCTTGCAATTGCAGGAGGCGGCCAGTGCATCGCGGACAACCGTCGACCTGACCCAGGCATGGGCGCGGATGTCGCCCGATTTCGACATCGAAGGTGCGCAGTTGCACGTCGGTATTGAGGACCTGGCCGGTCGTTTCAATCTCAATGCCTTGTTACGCCAGGGCCGGATCGACCAGGTGACGCTCAATCGTTGGGGACGCTTGCTTGAGCGGCTCGAACTGGCGCCACTGTCGCTGAGTCAGGTCGGCGTCTTGAATGAGCTCAGCCAATTGCGTCTGCTGCCGGGCGTGGATGGGCAGCACCTGCGTCGATTGGAACCCTGGGTCGCGTTATTGCCCACCGACGCTGCGCTGAATATCAACACCGCCCCGGCGCTGCTGTTGAGAACGCTGGATGACCTCGAGCCAGCCACGGTCGACGCCCTGATCCGCCAGCGCTCGATGGCGGCGTGGCCCAGCGTCCAGGCCTTTACCGAGGAACCGCTGCTGCGGGGTGCCGACCTGAGCCGTCATGGCCTGGGCGTCACCAGTCGCTGGTTTCGAGTCACCGTGCAGATCACCCAGGGGCAGAGCCGACTGCGACTGGCCACGGATGTCGAGCAGGATCCCGACACTCGGCAATTCAAAGTCCTGCAGCGACGCCTACTTCCTTCAAGTGCCAATGAGATGCCCCAATGAACACCTGGCTTTACCTGACCGCCGAGGGTCTGAACACGGCTTCTACCGACTGGCCAAGCTGCCTGTGGTCATCCGCCGGACAACGGCGGTTGATGCCATTGGATCAGGCCGCGCGCGAGCTTGGCGGGCAAACGGTGGATCTGCTGTTGCCCATGGAATTGTGCAGTTGGGTGCGCACCGATCCGTGGCCGAACAAACGCCACCCCGGGGGGCAGGCCATTGCTTTTGCCGTGGAAAACCAACTGAGCGACCCCCTCGATCATCTCCATTTAGGGTTTGGCTCCCGCGACAAGGAGGGGTGTTATCCGGTGATGGTGGTGGAACGAGAACGCTTTGCCGCAGTGCTCGCGTTGCTCAAGGAAACGGGCATTGCTGTGCGTTCGGTGTACGTAGACGCCGATATCATGCCCGGGACCGGACCGTTGGCGGTGCGCTGGTTCGGTCGATGGCTGGTGGGCGCAGGCGCTCCAGCCCGCCTGGCGATGGACGATGAGGGATTGGCGCTGCTGCGACCGCTGCTGCCACTGGATACCCGATGGATCGACGAGCGCCACGATGCGGTCGACATCGATCCGTACCTGACACTCAGTCACTCGCGGGCCATCAACCTGCTGCAAGGACCTTTCGCCCCACGTCGCCGGCATCTGTCGTGGCGGCCTGGTGGCCTGGCGCTGCTCGCTCTCCTACTGTTGAGCTGGCTGGCCAGCGCCGCGCGAATCGATTTTCTCGAGCGCGAAACCCGTCGGATCTCCAACCAGAATGAACAACGGTTCACCACGCTCTATCCAGACCAGACCCGCATCGTCGATCTGGCGACACAGCTCAAGGTACTGCAAAACCAGGCAACAGAGCCGCAGAAGACCCATATCGCCGGCCTGCTCGGTTTGGTTGAGCAAGTCGTTGGCGCCAGCCCGGTTGAAGTACGGCGTATCGAGTATCGGGCGGGTGATGGCTGGAGAGTCCAATTGACTGCCAACAGCTTTGCCGAGCTTGAGCAGTTACGCGAACGCGGTCGCCAGCAAGGCATGCCGGTCCGGCTCGACAGTGCGAACAAGGAACTTGACCGCGTGCAAGCGACGCTCACCATGGAGGACGCTCGATGAAGGCTGCCTGGCGTCGCCTGGCCATTCGTGAGCAACGCCTGTTGATGCTGATGGGCGCCTTCGTGCTGATGGTTGCCGCATTCAGCCTGATCTGGCAACCCACCCGCGAGCGCTTGGACGCCGCCGAGCGCCAGCACCAACGGCAATGGATACTGGCGTCGCAGTTGCAACGCGCGCAGCCGCGCAGTGAAGTGAACGCCCTCGTCCCTGATCAGCCCCTTTCACTGCGCATCAGCGAAAGCGCCACGGCGGCCGGGCTGGAGCTGCACCAGATGGATGCCGACAACGACCTGTTGCGCCTGACTGTCAGCGGGGACGGGAAAACGCTGCTGCAATGGCTGGATCGCGCGGAGCGCGAGGGCGCAGCCTTGCAATCGCTGACACTGGAAAAACGCGACACACTTTTGCAGGCGCGGGTGGTGCTCAAATAGAACGCCCCACCTCCTGAATGACCCTCACCGCCCTTTGTAGGAGCGAGCTTGCTCGCGATGGTGCCTGAGTGGCTGCGGTGTCTGGACGTTAATCGCGACGGTTCGACGCCTCGACATGCTCGCTCCTACAGGGTGGGCCTGCTTCAAATTGGGGTTCCTGGCAGAGGCGGCAGCTTCGCCAGCTTCAAAGCCACCAACAGCGCCACCACCAGCAGGGCACCGATGAACAGGCCGATGCCATTCCAGCCACCCAGGTGCCAGAACATGCCGCCGGCGGTCCCTGCGATGCTCGAGCCGGCGTAGTAGCTGAACAGGTACAGCGACGATGCCTGGCCCTTGGCCTTGGTGGCGCGGCGGCCGATCCAGCTGCTGGCTACCGAGTGCGCGCCGAAAAAGCCGAAGGTGAAGATCAGCATGCCGATGATGACAACCGGCAGCGGCGTGACCAGGGTCAGGGCGAGGCCGACGAACATCAGCGCAATGGTGGCCCAGAGCACCTGGCGCCGGCCCAGCTTGTCCGCCAGCGCACCTATTTTCGCCGAGCTGTAGATGCCCGACAGGTACACCACCGAGAGCAGGCCGACGAAAGCCTGGTCCATGTGGTACGGCTCGGCGAGCAGGCGATAACCGATGTAGTTGAACAGGGTGACGAATGCACCCATCAACACAAAGGCCTCAAGAAACAGCAGGGGCAGGCCGGCATCTCGAAAGTGCATGGTGAAGCCATCCAGCAGGCTGCGCGGGTGCAGCGAGCGCGCGCGGAAATTGCGCGATTCGGGGAGGATTTTCCAGAACACCACCGCCGCGATCAGTGCCATCGCGCCGACCACCAGCATCGCGGTGTGCCAGCTGACGAAGTCGATCAATACGCCTGTGATCAAACGCCCGCTCATCCCGCCGATGGCATTGCCGCCGATGTAGAGGCCCATTGCCAGGCCGATGTGCTTGGGGTGGATTTCTTCGCTCAGGTACGTCATTGCAACGGCCGCCAGGCCGCTCAACGACAGGCCGATCAGTGCACGCATCAGCAGCACGCCGTGCCAGCTCGGCATCATCGCACTGGCGATGGTGCACAACGCGGCGGCTGCCAGTGCCGTGACCATCACCGGCTTGCGCCCGATGCGGTCCGAGATCGGACCGGTGATCAGCAGGCCGATGGCGAGCATGCCCGTGGCCACTGAAAGGATCAGGCTGCTTTGCGCCGCATTGATGGCGTACTCGTGGGACAGCAAAGGCATCATCGGTTGCACGCAATACAACAACGCGAAGGTGGCGAACCCGCCGCAGAACAGCGCCAGCACCGTGCGCATGAACATCGGGGTGCCTTTCTCGATGTAAATCTCCTTGAGCTCGGCGGCGGTATCGCCAGCGGTGGCGGGAGGCACTTCATGGGCGAGTGGGGCGACAGCAGTTTTCACTTCAGACCTCGGGGCGGGCAGCGGTCAGGCAATGGAAAAAGCATATAGCTGGCTAATGATTCAATCCAATATATTATTCGACCTGTTTAAGAGGTTTTACGACCTGTTGGAGGGATCATGGAACTGCGACACCTGCGCTACTTCATTGCCGTGGCTGAAGAACTGCATTTTGGCCGTGCGGCCCAGATGCTCGGCATCTCGCAGCCGCCGTTGAGCCAGCAGATCCAGGCGCTGGAGCAAGACGTGGGGGCGCGCCTGTTCGAGCGCACCAATCGTCGGGTCGAACTGAGTGAGGCGGGCCGATTGTTCCTGGAGGAAGCCCGGCTGGTGTTGGCACAGGTCGACAAGGCCGCCGATGTGGCGCGTCGGGCGCAGCGAGGTGAGCTGGGCGAACTGAAGATCGGCTTCACTTCGTCCGCGCCATTCAACTCGACGATTCCCCAGGCGATTTTTGCTTTTCGCCAGCAATTCCCGGCCGTGCATTTGACCCTGCGGGAAATGAGCAGCACTCAGGTGGCCGACGCGCTGGTGGATGAGTCGATCGAAATCGGCATCATGCGGCCATTGGCTTTGCCCGAGTCGCTGAGCGTGGTGGAGTTGACGCGCGAGCCTCTGGTGGCGGTGCTCAGTTCCAAGGATCCACTGGCCCTCGGCAGCGAAGAAGGTTTGTTCCTTTCAGCCCTGGCTCACGAACCCTTTGTGTTTTTCCCTCGCAGCTACGGCAGCGGGTTGTACGCGCAATTGTTGAGTCTGGCGCGGGAGGCGGGTTTCAGTCCGAATTTTGCGCAAGAGGCTGGCGAGGCAATGACCATCATCGGCCTGGTGGCGGCGGGGCTTGGGGTGTCGGTGTTACCGGCGTCTTTCCAGCGGATGCGCATCGATGGCGTGGTCTATCGCTCCTTGCTCGACCCCGGAGCGATGTCGGCGGTGTGGCTCGCCCAGCGCAAGGGGCAGGTTTCGCCGATGGCGAAGGCATTTGTCGAGTTGCTGACGGAGGTCGAACCGCTCAAGGCCTGAGGAGTATCCCTGTAGGAGCGAGCATGCTCGCGATGGTCGTAGATGATGACGCTGGCTGTCTGAATGCCCGCGGTGCCTGATCCTCCATCGCGAGCAAGCTCGCTCCTACAGGGGCAACGGACTCAGGACCAGCGCCGGAAAATCAGCGACGTGTTGACCCCACCAAAGGCGAAGTTGTTGTTCATCACGTACTGGTTGCGCATTTTCCGGAATTCGCCGCGCAGGTAGTCGAGCTTGCCGCAGTGCGGGTCCACCTGGTCGAGATTGAGGGTGTGGACGTACAAGTCGCGGTTCATCATTTCGATGCTGAACCAGGACTCCAGCGCACCGCATGCGCCGAGGGTATGGCCAAGAAAGCTCTTCTGCGAACTGATCGGCATGTGCTCACCGAACAGGGTGCTGGTTGCCAGTGTCTCGGCGATATCGCCCTGTTCAGTGGCGGTGCCATGGCCGTTGACGTAGCCGATGTCCGATGGCTGCAAGCCGGCGTCTTCAAGCGCCAGCTCCATGGCCCGGCGCATGGTCACCTGTTCCGGACGCGTGGTGTGCTGGCCGTCCGCGTTGCTGCCGAAGCCAACGAGTTCGGCATGGATATGTGCACCGCGCGCCAGGGCGTGTTCCAGCTCTTCCAACACCAGCATGCCGCCGCCTTCGCCGATCACCAGGCCGTCGCGACCGCTGTCATAAGGGCGCGGTGAGGTCTGCGGAGCGTCGTTTTTCAGGCTGGTGGCGTAGAGCGCATCGAAGACCATGGCTTCGGTGGGGCACAGTTCCTCGGCGCCACCGGCGAGCATCAGGGGCAGGCGTCCGAACTTGATCGCTTCATAGGCGTAGCCGATACCCTGGCTGCCGCTGGTGCAGGCGCTGGAGGTGGGAATCAGGCGGCCGGTGAGGCCAAAGAAAATGCTGATGTTCGCCGCCGTCGTGTGGGGCATCATCCGCACATAAGAGTTGGCATTCAGGCCTTCGGCGACGGAATTGAGCAGCATGTTGCCAAACGCCTTGATCTCGTCGGTACTGCCCGTTGATGAACCGCAGGCGACGCCCATGCGCCCGTCCTTGATCGACGCGTCACCTAGCAAGCCCGCGTCGGCCAGCGCCTGCTCTGCGGCGCCGACCGCCAGGCGCGAGACCCGGCCCATGCTGCGCAGTTGCTTGCGGGTCCAGTGGCTTGGCACCTTGAAATCATCGATTGGCCCGGCCAGGCGCGTGTTGAGTTCGGTGAAGCGATCCCACTCGTCCATCCGCCGGATACCGCTGCGATTGGCGCGGAAGTTGGCGGCGATGGTGTCCCAGTCGCAGCCCAGCGAGGTGATGCCGGCCATGCCGGTAACGACAACACGTTTCATCAGCACAGGCCTCCGTTGACGGCCAGCACTTGACGGGTGATGTACGACGCTTCAGCCGACATCAGGAAGTTCACCGCGCCGGCCACCTCGTCAGGGGTGCCCATGCGTTGTGCAGGAATCATTTTCATCAGTTCTTCCACCGGCACGTTCTCGTCGAGCATGGCTGTGTCGATCAGGCCGGGCGCGACACAGTTGACGGTGATCTTGCGCTTGCCCAGTTCGATGGCCAGAGCCTTGGCGGCACCGATCAGACCGGCCTTGGAGGCGCTGTAATTGACCTGTCCGCGATTGCCGATCAAGCCGGACACCGAGGTGATGCATACAATGCGTCCGGCGGCGCGGCGACGAATCATCGGCATCATCACCGGGTGCAGCACATTGTAGAAACCGTCGAGGTTGGTACGCATCACCACATCCCAATCATCCTCGCTCAGCGCTGGAAATGCACCGTCACGTGTCAGGCCGGCATTGAGCACGACGCCGTAATAGGCGCCGTGGGTCTCCACGTCAGCTTCGAGGATGGCCTTGCAGCCGGCGCGATCGGACACGTCGAATTGCAGGATGCGGGCGCGGCGGCCGAGGGCCTCAATGTCCGCCTTCACCGCCTCGGCTTCTGTCAGGCCGCTGCGGCAGTGCAGCACGATGTCATGGCCGGCCCGAGCCAGGCGCAAGGCGATGGCGCGGCCGATACCACGGCTGGAACCGGTGACCAGTACCGAGTCAGTCATGCCAGGGTTCCTTGTGCAGAGCTGTGTGGAGTTTCATGCAGGTATTGAGCGGCCTGGGGCGGACGGAACACATTCAGACGAGCGGTGGCGTGAATGCCGGGGGCGTTGATGTGGCATTCAAACACGCCCATGCCGTTGTCGTCCTCCAGCGAGCGAATGCCGTGGATACGCAGTTCGGTGCCGACAGGGAAATGATCGACGTTGCATTCGAATTTGCGCGAGCCCAACAGGAAGCCCAATGCCACTTCGTCGCCGCGCTGACGTGCATGGCAACCGGCATAGGCAGCGACACTCTGCGCCATCAACTCGACACCCACCCATGCCGGCAGTCCGCCGTCTGGACGACTGAACAGGCCATCGGGCCTGACGGTGAGGCGGGTGTGGATCTGTTCGTCGTCGAACGCCAGGACCTGATCAATGAGAATCATGTCGCCGGCGTGCGGCAGCAGCTGCGCGAGCGGCCAGTCAATCATGGGGCATCTCCGATAATCAGGCTGACGTTATTGCCACCGAAGGCAAAGGAATTGCTCATCAGGAAGCGAGGTGCAATGGACGCCAGATGATCGGTCGCGGTCACCCATTTCAAAGTCGGCAGGGCGGGGTCTTGCTGTCCGTCCCACACATGCGGCGGCAGCGCCTGTTGGTGGTTGTCCGCGCACAGGCTCAGCCAGCAGAACGCCGCCTCCAGCGCACCGGCCGCGCCGAGGGTATGACCGGTCATGGGTTTGGTCGATGAGCACGGCACGCCGTGGGGGAACAAGGTCGCCACCGCCAGGCTTTCCATGGCGTCGTTGTGTTGGGTGGCCGTGCCGTGCAGGTTCAGGTAGCTGATTTGCTCCGGTTGCAGCCGCGCCCGGCTCAGGGCCTTGCGCATCGCTTGCAAAGCGCCGCGCCCGGTGGGCTCCGGTGCGGAAATGTGGTGGGCATCGGAGCTGGCGCCACTGCCCAGAAGGGCGATCGACGGGGTGGCGTTCGCCTGGCGGGTCATCAGGAAGAGCGCTGCGGCTTCGCCGATGTTGATCCCGTCGCGGTTCATCGAGAAGGGGTTGCAGCGTTGTTCCGAGACGGCTTCCAGCGCCGAGAAACCGTTGAGTGTCAGCTTGCACAGGGTGTCGACGCCACCACACAACACTGCGTCGCACATGCCCAGGTCCAGCAGGCGTTGCGCGCTCATCAACGCCCGGGCGCTGGAGGTGCAGGCCGTGGAAATCACGTAAGCCGGGCCGCTCAATTGCAGCCAGTCGGCGAGGAAGGTGGCCGGCGCGCCGAGTTCCTGTTGCTGGTAGTCGTACTCGGCGGGGAATTGCTGTTCGCGAACGTAATGCGCCAGCCCGCGGCTGGCCTCGTCGATTCCCGATGTACTGGTGCCCAGGACCACGCCAATACGCTCGCGACCGTAGGAGTGGATCGCTCGGTCAATGTCGTCGCGGATCTGCAATGCCGCTTCCAGCAGCAGTTGATTGTTGCGGCTGCCTTGATGTGCCAGTTCAGGCGGGATGGGCGCCAGTTCGCCGCGCACGGCGGCCACCGGTATTGAACGTTCCGGTACCCAGCCGGCCTCGCTGCGCACGCCGGCGCAATCACCGGCGAACAGATTGCTTGCAACCTGTTGTTTGTCGCGACCCAGGGCGCAGATGACCCCGAGGGCGTTGAGGTACGCGGTCATGGCGTTTCACCGGTCAGGGGGGTGACAAGATACGTCGGACCCTCTGACAGCTTCAGTTCAAAATTCAGTGGTTGTGCGTAGCGCACATCCCAATGTTCGGGCAAGGCACGTTGCACGCCATGTTGCCAGGCGCTCGGGTAGTTATCCGAAAGTTCATCCCTGGGTGTCAGTGCGAACAACAGCGCCGCGAACAACGTCCGCGCTTCGGGGTTGGGCGGTAACAAGCCATCAGCCTGCCATTGACCATCGATCAGTTTCTGGCGTGCCTGGGGAATGCCCAGCAGGTCCATCATCGACCAGCGAATGCCCGGGCCTTCGCGGGCGATCACCAGGACCCAGTCCTGACGCAGGCCGTCCTCCAGGCGCTGAATGTGCAGTTGCTGGGGCAACGGCAGGTTGGGGGCCTGTTCAGGCAGCGGCGCGCGGCTGGCGCAGGCGCTGAGCATCAACAGCGCGAAAACCACCCCTGTAGGAGCGAGCTTGCTCGCGATGGCGATCGCCCATCCGAAAAATTCGCTGACTGACACACCCCTATCGTCGGAACGCCGCCCGGAGACAAGCTCGCTCCTACAGGTTGGGTGTTTCATACGGCTTGAGGTGAACATCAGGCAACCCCTTCCAGAGGCTTGCGCGCCACCACATTGACCAGGGTTTCTTCCCGTTGGCCGAAGGGTTTCGGCTGGCACAGGCCGAAGCGTTCAAGGAGGCCGAAATCCCTGGACCGACTCCACCACAAGTACGGATAAGACACGTTGTGCGGTGAAAATTCAAAACCCTGACTGCGGATCATCTCGAGATACTGGGCGGCACTCTTTTGCACGTGCATGGGGTGGCGAAATAACCAGCGGATGACCCAGGTATCAATGTAAGCCTCGGTGGATTCGGCGAACAGCAGATATCCGCCGGGCTTGAGCACGCGATAGAACTCGGCCAGGGCCTTTTCCTGCTCCACCAGGTGATGGAAGGTCTGGTGACAGAACAGCAGGTCAACGCTGGCATCCGCTACGGGCAGGGTCGCGCAATCGCTGCCGATCAGTTCCACGTCCATGGCCTGACGGGCGGCTTCCGCGCTGCTGAGTTCAAGGCTGTGCGGGTCGGCATCGATACCGATCAGGCGCCGTGGCGCGAATGTCTGACGCAGGTGCTGGAACGACTTGCCCTGGCCACAACCGGCATCGAGCAGTACGGGATGCTCTGGCAATGCTTCGCTGAACAGGCTGCGCAGGTCATTGATCGCGACGCGCAGCACATGATGCTGCCAGGTATGGCTGCGCAGGAACCAGAGACCGAAGCGAGTCTCTTCAACGTAGTTGTCGCTCAGGTAATTCATGTTGCATCCCTAGCACAGAGTTCCGACAGCATTCGCAATCGGCGTTTGGGTTCAGCGACAAACGGGTTGCGCTCGTCCCAGGCGTAACCGGCGAGGATCGAGCTGATCATGCGGCGGATATCGGGTGAGCTGTCCGGATGATAAATCACATCCTGGAATGTGCCGGCGTACCAGCCTTCGACATAGCAGCGGAAGGTATCGACGCCACGCTTGAGCGGCTCGGCGAATTCGCGCTGCCAATCGACGGTTTCCCCCAGCAGCTGTCGGTGCAGCACGGCGGCGGCCATGCTTGCCGAACGCATGGCGATGGTCACGCCGGAAGAGAACACCGGGTCGAGAAACTCGGCGGCGTTACCCAGCAGCGCGAAACCGGGGCCGTGCAAGGTCTTGACGTTGGCCGAATACCCGCCGATGGCGCGTGCCGGAGTATCCCACACGGCGTTGCCCAGCACACCCGCCAGGCTGGGTGTTTCGGCAATGAACTGGCGCAGGCAGTCGTCCAGGTTTTGCGCGCGAGCATCGAAATGCCCGGCTGCCGCGACCACGCCCAGTGAGCAGCGGCCATTGCTGAACGGGATGGTCCAGAACCAGATGTCACGCTGGGTCGGGTGGGTGGTGATCAGGATTTTCGTGCGGTCGAAACCTGGGTGATCGATGTGGTCTTCGATGTGGGTGAAAACCGCCTGGCGAACCGGAAAATTCGAAGGCGCTTCAAGGTCCAGCAAGCGCGGCAGGACGCGGCCGTAGCCGCTGGCATCGAGCAGGAAGTCCGCTTCGACGCCGTATTCGCTGCCGTCCTCGCGTTGCACGCCCAACTGCGGTTTTGCCCGAGCGACATCGACACTGACGATGGTGTGTCCGTAGCGGATTTCCACGCCTTGCAGCGCCGCCTGATCGGCCAGCAGTTTGTCGAAATCCGCCCGCTGGACCTGGAAGGTCGTCGGTTTTCCCTGGCTGAAGGTGTCGCTGAAATCGAACGCGCTGCGTTGCTCGCCCCAGGCGAACGCCGCCCCGGTTTTGAGCTGGAAACCGGCGGCGTTCACGGCGTCGAGCATCCCGGCTTCCTCGACGAAATCCAGGCAATGGGACAACAGGCTTTCGCCGATGGAAAAACGCGGGAAGTGCTGGCGTTCGATCACCAGCACGTCATGCCCCTTGCGCTTGAGCAATGCGCCGGCGATGGCACCCGAAGGCCCGGCCCCTATGATGACGACCTGACGACGTTCCATTTCAGTGGTTGGCATGGGAATTCCTTTGCGAGGTGGCAGCGTTCACGGGCATTCGATGCAGGCCGACCAGTGCCGGCAGCAACGTCGCGATCAGGCCCATCAGCATCAGTGCGAAGTACAGCGGCGGGCTGATGAGGTGTTGTTGCAGCAGCAGGTTGAGAAAAACGATCTCGCTCAAGCCGCGAATGTTGAGCAGCACACTTTCACGCCAGCGGCTTGCGCCTGGGAAGGAAGCGCCGGCCCAACCCAGCCCCAGCCAGTTACCGACCATTTTGCTGATGATCGGCAGCAGCAACAGCGCTGCCAGTTGCAGCCAGCCGAGGCTGTTCAGGGCGCTATGGACGTTGATTTGCACGATGCCGAACGTGAGGATCAGCGGGATTGCGACCCAGGTCTGCATGCCAGTGATCCAGCTCGTCGGCAGCGGCAGCACCAGTGGCACCTTCAGTGCGGCCATGCACAGCAGATAGCCGATGCCGACCAGCAATGCGTTGAGTTTGTAGTGTTCGGCGACCACCAGCAGCGCGAAGAAACAGGCGCTGTACAGTCTTGGCTGGCGCAAACCCAGGAGCCGCAGCAGCAAAGGCAGGGACGCGCAGGCCAGGGGTAATAGCAGGCTGCTCAAGTGCAAGCTGCCTTGGGCGATGGCGAACAGCGTCCAGCAGGTGAGGTCGATCAGGATCGCAGTCTGCACCAATCGACGCGTTGCGGTGTTCGGGTAGCCGATATGCCGCAGGTACAGATACAGCACCGGGATCGCGGTAATGGCGAACAGCAGGCCCACTGCCAGCGAACTGATCCACGGTTGCGGCGGCAGCAGCCAGACGGCTGTAGCGAGCCCGCAGGCAAACGGCACGCAGAAACTCGGCAGGGCGATTTTCAGGCTCTGGCGGTCGAGTTGCAGATCGATCACGTCACTGAGAATGAAACCCAGCAGCAGGGCAAAACTCAGGCTGTAGAGGGTTTTCAGCCACAGTGGCGCGACCAACTCGACACCGCTCAATTGCCAATGTGGCTCGACCCAGAAATACATCAGCAACGGCAGGCCGGCGGTGGCCAGCAATAACTGACTGACAATCGGAATCAGGCCGAAGTGCCGCCCCACGCGGGTAGCCACGGCAAACAGCGCCAGGGCCATCGCCCAGAACAGCACGATCATCATGCTGCAGGCTCCGCGACCGTCGCCGCATGTGCCTGTCGTCCGGCCCAGGGTGCGAGCAAAAAGCTGAACGCCAAGCCCAGGCTCACCGACAGTCCAAAGTTGCTCACTGCCGGGGTGCTGGACACCGCCAGCAAGCCGAAGGACAGCCAGGTGGTCAGCGCTGCCAGCAGGGTGCCCAGCAGGCTGACGGCCGCTCCGCCGACCTGTTCGCGCATGAGAATGGCGTAGTCGACGCTGATCGCTGTTACGAGCAGCAGGCCGAACAGGCTGAACAAGGTCAGCGGCTGACCCAGCCAGCCGAGACTCGCGAGGCTGCACAATGCGGCCAGCAGCGGCAGGGCGACGATGCGCATCGCGCCACCCAGGCCGAACGACAGCATCAACACCAGCACGATCAACACGCATGAAGCGAGTTTCAGCTCCGCAGCGCTGATCTGCGTCTGGGCAAAGACCCTGTTCAAGTCGCCGAGTCGATCCACCAACTCCACACCCGGCAAATCCATCACCTGAACCCGCAACAATGCAGCGTCGTTCAAGCCTTGCAGACTGACCATGGCGGCGACGCCGTCATCGGTCGAACCCAGCCACAACGTACGATAGGGTTCGGCCAATGGGCCGGTCAGTGCGCTGTCGATATCCTCGGTGGGCAATGCCTGCAACTTCGCCAGCTCACTTTTCAGAGCGTCCAGCGGTACACCGACGGCGAGCAGCGGCTGCCAGAACTGAGGCAACTTGTTTAGCGCTTCGCGCACCCGCTGCTGTTCACTGGGTGGGCTGACCAGTTGATTGAGCGCCAGGTATCCATTGAGTTTGTCCAGATTGATCAACTGCTCCAGCCGCTCGCCCAAAGCGCTCTGGCGCTCCAGCAACTGCTGCTGATTGGCCGCGCGCACCAGGAAAAACTGACTGGTGGGCTGATAACCAGTGATGCGCGCGATGGCCTGGGCTTCGTCAGTCAGTTGCTGCGGCACGCCAATCCACTGGCGGATATCGTTTTTGCTCTCGAGTTGCAGCAGGCCACCGACACAGAAGGCAATCAATAGCGCCAGCAACACGGGGGTACGCGCGACCTTCACCAGGGCTTCGCGTCGATCGAGCAGATAGTCGGACACCCGCAGTGGCCAGTCCGCCGGGCGCAGCTCCACGTTCTTGAGCAGCGCGGGTAGCAGGCACACTGCTGACAGGTAGGCACCCAGCAGGCCGGCGGCGGAGAACACGGCAATCTGGGTCAGCGCCGGGAATGGCGTCCAGGCCAGCGCGAGGTAGCCAATGCAACTGGTGATCAGGCTCAGCGTCAATCCGGGCAGGGTCAGGCGCAAGGCTGGCCAACTGCGCCAGGGTTTCAGGCTCCAGCTTTTGGAGAGATAATGCAGCGGGTAATCGACTGCGACGCCGATCAGGCTTGAACCGAGCACCAACGTCATCACATGCATGCGCCCGAACAGCGCCACGCAGGCCACCGCACCGAACAGCATCCCAACCAGCACCGGGACGAAGGCCAGCAGTACTCGCCAGCGACGGAAGGCCAGCAGCAACAGCAGAAGAATGCCGAGCGTGGCGCCGCCGCCGACCCAGGTCATCTCGCGAGTGGCTTGTTGCTGGCCGTTGGCGGCGTAGAGCAGGCCGCTGGCGGCGAGCAGTTGCACGTCGGAGCGGGCCGCCTGTTCGCGGCTGAGCTTGAGCAGGTCGGCCACTTGCAGTGGCAGGTTCATGTCGAAGGCGTTGCCGGTGGTGCGCGCCCGCAGCAGCACCCAGCTCTTGCCGTCAGCATCGGCCACCAGCGCGCCGCTGCCGATGTCCAGCTGCACCGAACCCAGTTGCGACTGGCTGTTCTGGATGCGTCCGGTCAAACCCAGCCAGTCATCCTGGCTGGGCACCAGGCTGAACCCGGTAAAGGGGTCGAACAACGCCTGCACCCGTTGCTGGATGAACGCGTCGGGGTGTTCGATCAGTTGCTGGCGATCCTTCGCCGACAGCATCGCCAGTCGGCCTTGAAGCAGTTGTGCGCGCAGGGCTGGCAAGTCTGCCTGCAAGGTCCACTGGACCTTTTCGAACAGACCGCTGGCCTGCCATTGCTCACCCAGTTGCTGCGCCGTGGAGACGGCTTGCTGGCGATCCGGGTGACCCACCAGCACCAGCATTTCGCGGTTCAGCGGTTCCTGCATGCGCTGTTCGGCACGCAATTCAAGGGCGTCCGGCGCGGTGCCGGGCACCAGTTCCATCAGGTTGGCCGACAGCGGGGCTCCATCACGCCATTGCCAGCCGGCGAGCGCGAGCACTGCCAGCAGCAGGAGCACAAACAGACGTGGCAGCGTGCGTTCACTCGGCAAAGTCTTGTTGCTCCGTTTCGCTTAGCGGGGAGGTGCTCGTGCTGTCCTGCATGCGCATCAATGTGCGGTCGCCCTGGGTTTCCAGCAGTTCGATGCTGTGCACCAGCTCGCCGCCTGTGATGTTGATCTGATTGAACACCTGCTTGAGCAGCACGGACCGCGGGATCAAGGTCAGGGTCCAGTTCTGCGCATCGCCCCCCAGGGACAGTTCGAAATCCCGCTTCAGTCCGCTGCTGTCGCCCTGCAATACGGCCAGGAACAAGCGGTTCTGCTCGGTACCGGCACTTTTGCCCGGCAGCAGTTGCCAGCCGCTGGCATCACGCCGGGCGATGCCTTTGGCGGTGATGCGGTAATCCTGTTGCAACGGTGTTTTTAACAGCCACAGCAAACCGTGGTTTTTCGCCAGGACGAAGCTGCCTTTGCTCGTCAGGGGTTGGGGCAGGGCGCGCAGGTGTTTTTCCTGGGTGAACTGGCCGTGGATGACATCGGGTTTGGCCAGTTGATCGCTGAGCTGTTGCAGATCGAACGCATGGGCGATCGATGACAGGCACAGCAGTGTCAGCGCGCCCATGCATTTCAGGAGTGGGTTCATGCCAGTACCCTTTCGACAGCATCGGTAAAAACCCTGGGTGAGGCCAGTTGCATCTCCCGGCTGCGCATCTCGACCGCCACCTGCACCGAGCTGGCGCGGGTCAGGCGTTCACCGGTCTGCACGTCGCTGATGAGGTAATTGATCTTCAATCGATTTTCCCACTCCACCAGGTTGGCCCGTACATTGAGCGTCTGGCCGAAGACGGCGGCGCGCACGTAGCGCAGTTGCAGGTCAATGACCGGCCAGGCGTAGCCCGACTCGACCATGGCCGCGTAGTTGTGGCCGATCCTGTCCAGCAACGCGCAGCGCGCCACTTCCAGGTATTTGATGTAGTGGCCGTGCCAGACGACGTTCATGCTGTCGACGTCGAAGAACGGCACGAGGATCTGCGTATCGATGTGAAGAACGCCCTTGCTACGCATGCAACCTCCAGTGTTGTTCGGCAATCCGTTGCAGGCACAGGCGTAATTCGCTTTCCAGCGCACGGTCCTCGATGACCGGTAAAAAATCCCTGGCCAGTGCCTCGTGCATGGCGGCGAGGGCCGGAGGCAGGGGACGCGCCTCCTCGGCCTTGCTGCGCAGCCACACGCCTTGGTTGGCCGCCAGCAACGTGGCGGCGGCGACCTGTTCGGTCAGCTCCAGCACACGGATCGCATCACGGGCGGCGATGGTGCCCATGCTCACCTTGTCCTGGTTGTGGCATTCAGTGGAGCGTGAGAACACGCTGGCCGGCATGGTGTTTTTCAAGGCTTCGGCGGTCCAGGCGCTGGCACCGATCTGTACAGCCTTGAAGCCATGATTGAGCATGGCGCGATCTGCCGTAGCACCAGACAGGTTGCTCGGCAAGCCATGGTTGTAACGCTCGTCCACCAGCAGCGCGAGTTGACGGTCGAGCAGGTCGGCGACGTTGGCCACCAGGTTTTTCAAGCTGTCCATGGCGAACGCGATATGGCCGCCATAGAAATGGCCGCCGTGCAGTACACGTTCGGCTTCGGCGTCGATGATCGGGTTGTCGTTGGCGCTGTTGAGTTCGGTCTCGATGAACGAGCGCAGCCAGTTCAGGCTGTCGGCCAACACGCCGAGCACGTGGGGTGCGCAGCGCAGGGAATAGCGGTCTTGCAGGCGGTGCAGTGGCGCGGTGGGCGCGGCGATGGCCAGGTCCTCGCGCAACCACTTGGCGACCTGCATCTGTCCCGGATGAGGTTTGGTTGCGAACAGGCGCTCGTCGAAATGCTCCGGATTGCCTTGCAACGCCACAACGTTCAGCGCAGTGATGCGCGTGGCCAGTTGCAGCAGGTAGTCGGCGCGGGCATAGGCCAGGCAGGCCAGGCCGGTCATCACGGCAGTGCCGTTCATTAATGCCAGGGCTTCCTTGGGGCGCAACACCAGCGGTTGCCAGCCCAGTTCACGATGCACATCGCCAGCCTGTCGGCGTTCACCGCGATAGATCACTTCGCGCTCGCCGGACAGGGTGGCGGCCACGTACGACAGCGGCGTCAGGTCACCACTGGCGCCCACCGAGCCCTCTTCGGGAATCAGCGGCAGGATGTCGTGTTCGAGGAACGCCTGGAGGCGCTCCAGCAATTCCACGCGCACGCCGGAAACGCCATGGCACAGCGACTGCAAGCGCGCCGCCAGCACGGCGCGGGTGGCCTGTGCGTCGAGCAGCTTGCCCAGGCCGCAGCCGTGGAACGTGAACAGGTGCTGCGGCAGCGCCTCGACGTGATGCAAGGGCACCGCCACCACGCACGAATCGCCGTAACCGGTGGTGACGCCGTAGATCACGCCTTCCTTGTCCAGCAGCGAATCGAGGAAACGTGCGCCCTTGGCGATGCGCTCGCGGTAGGCGGGGTCGTCCTGCAATCGTGTCGGCACTTGGCGGTTGGCCAGGGCTCGCACGTCTTCGATGCGCAAAGGGAGTTCGCCGAAGGTTACCGGCTCAAGCGTTGGCGTCGTCATCGGTCTTCCAGAAAGGATAAAAGTTGAACCATTGTTGGGGCGCTTCAAGGCAATAGTGGCCCAGGCGTTCGGCGTAGCGGTTCGCCCACTGATGAATGACCTGTTCGCGGTCGTTGCGCTTCCAGATGATGGTGTCGGCGAACGGTTCGAGGGTCAGGCGATAATCACCATCGGGCTTCTTCAGGCACATCAACAGATTGACCGGGCACTTCAACAGTCCGGCCAGCAGCCATGGCCCTTGTGGGAATCGAGCCGGATAACCGAGGAAATCCACGGTCACGCTGCGCCCGCCGTGCAATGGCACACGATCACCAGCAATCGCCAGCCACTCGCCGCGCTCCAGGCGCTCGTGCAGTTGCAGCATGATGACCGGGCCGAGTTCGCTGACCTGGATCAGCCGCAGGTTGGTCGCGCCGGCCTCACCCAGCAGGCGGTTGAATTGTTCGGCATGCTTGGTGTGCACCAGCACATTCATCGTGACCTTTTCGCCGATCTCTGCCAGCGCACGACACACTTCGAGGTTGCCCAGGTGGGCGCCCACCAACAGTTGGCCACGGCTGCCGCGCAACTGGTTGCGCAGCAGCGCGGGGTCGATGATTTCGATCTGCTCGATGCTGAGCTTGCCGTTCCACACGTCGAGTTTGTCGAGCATTGAGTCGGCGAAGGCCATGAACTGGCCAAACACCCGCCAGTGGCTGGGACGCAAACTGTCACGGCCACTCCAGTCGGCCAGGCGTTGCTGGTATTGCCAGGCACTGTGGCGGGCAGTGCGACCAAACAGGAAAAAGTACAGGACGATGCCGTACAGCACCGGGCTCAGCAGCCTGCGGCCGAGCACCTTTGCGCCAAACGCAGTGAGCTTCATCAGCCAGAAGCTGCCCCGCTCCTGGCGGTCCGCCCAATGTTGCTTGTCGACCCCGTCGCTCATGCTCGCCACCGTCGCCAGAGGATCACCGGAGCGCGCAGCAACATGCCAAAAAAAAGCCTGGTGTGCATGCTCGAAATCAGCACATTGTCGTGGAGCATGCGAAAGTGCGAGACACCGTCCAGCGGGTAATGCACCTTGGTGGGCAACCACTGCATCGGCTGATTGCGCCAGGCCAGTCGCACCAGGATGTCCGAGTCGAAGTCCATGCGCTTGCCGATACGGGCCGAGTCGATGACCGCCAGCACGGGCGACAGCGGGTAGACGCGAAAACCGCACATCGAATCGCGGATCTGCAGGGACAGCGTGTTGATCCAGACCATCACGTGCGTCAGGTAGCGCGCGTACAGGCGACCTTTCGGCACACTGGCGTCGTATTGCGGATAACCGCAGATCAGTGCGTGGGGATGGGCCCGCGATTGTGCGATGAACACCGATACGTCCTGCAGATCATGCTGGCCATCGGCATCCACCTGCAAAGCGTGGCTGAAGCCAAGGCGCGAAGCTTCGCGCAGGCCGGTCATGACCGCGCCGCCCTTGCCCTGGTTGGCGGCGAGGCGGATCAGGTAGACCATTTCGCGCTGCGCCAGTCGATCCAGCACCGCCGCACAGGCCTTATCGCTGGCGTCGTCCACCAGGATGCACGGCAAGCCACAGGCGATCAGCGCATCGACCACCGTGGTGATGGCGGTTTCGTGGTTGTAGACGGGGATGACGGCACAGGGGCTATGCATCGCCGGCCTCCAGCACAATCCGCCCACTGGAACACGTCGCCGTCTCGTTGCGATAAGCGAAATACACCTTGCCGCGAGCCGGGTCGAAGCGCAGGTGCAACTGGATTTCATCGCCCGGGCGCACCAGTTGCTGGAACTTCAGCACTTCCATGCCGGCGAATTTCTCCGGCAGGTTCATCAACTGTTGGCCCAGTTGCAACGCCCACTCCACCTGCACCACGCCGGGCAATACCGGAGCCTGGGGGAAGTGACCGCTGAAATAGGCCAGGTCTGGCGGCACCGCCAGTTGCAGGCTCCACTCACCATCGGTTTCGATTTGCTCGAGGATTTCTGGCGACTTCGGGCGTGGAGCCATCAGCAAGGCGTCCACGTCCGCCTGAGGCAATTTGCCTTGGGTGTTCAGCGGCAGTTGTCGCAGCAGGCGCCAGCGCCGAGGCAGGGCGATGGCTTCGCAATGCTGGCTGAGGTGCTGGCGCAGTGTTTGCGTCAGTGTGCGTCGACCGTGATTGCGCAAGGCATGCAAACCTGACTCACTCAGGACCAGCAGCGCACCCAGGGAGGCACGATTTTCCTGGACGACCCCCAGGCGCGCTTCGGCCACCCACTCATGGTCAGTCAGTGCCCGTTCCAGCATGGGCAGCGAAATGCGTTTTTCTTCGAGCTTGACGATCCGGTCCAGTCGGCCCAGCAGTTCGAAACGGCCGTCGGCGGCGATTCGTACCGCATCCGCGGTGTGCTCGACATGATCCTGCGGCAGGTAGGGCGACGCAATCAGCAACGCGCCATCGCTGTCCTGGCTTAATTGGACGCCGGCAAAGGCTTGCCACAGCGCATCGCCCTGGCGCCAGGCAATGCCACCGGTTTCAGAGCTGCCGAGGATTTCCGTTGGCCATTGCTGCAGGCGTTGATACAGGCCGTGTGCTGCCTCCACCGGCAAGGCGCCGCCCGATGAAAATACCCGGCGCACTGCGCTCAAGGCTGGCCAGTCGAGGTTGTCACCCATGCGTTTGAGCAACGCAGGGCTGGCGACCCAGGCAAACGACGGATATTCACGGCTGGCGCGCTGCAGGTCTTCGGGGAAAGGCAGTTGCCTGCGCACGAACGGTCGCCCGGCGCATAGCGGCCACAACACGCGAAACAGCAGGCCGTAAATGTGTTGGGTGGCAACGCTGCCAATCACGCAGGCGTCAGCCAGATCCGCTCCCCACAATTGCTCCAGCGCCTGGACCTCGTTGACGAGCTGGCGCAGGGATTTTTCGATTCGCTTGGGTTCGCCGCTGGAACCGGACGTGCACAGGCTCAGCGTGCAACGATCCAGGTTGAGAGGGGCAGGGATTGCGGGCGTTTGGCGATAGTCGTCCAGGTGCCCATCATCGGCCTGGTCCGTCAGCCACAGATCGACCTCATGCGACCAGCGCTGACGGGTCTGTGGTTGCAGGTCCGCCGGTAACAACACGCTGACTCCGGCACGCCAAGCACCGAGCAACGCGATCGCAAGGTCGGCCGCGTCTTCGAGGTGCACGGCGATGCGTTGCACGCCCTGGCGCTGAAGGCCGGCCGCAAGGCTCAGGGCCTGTTCGCACAGCTGTGCATGATTCAACGCCGGCCCGGCCGTCACGGTGCGTTCCGGCTGCGGCTTGAGCAACAGTTGCTCAAGGTTTATCCAATTCATGGTCGGCCTCGTACCCGTTGTCGTATGAGCCATTCAATGGCAAACATCAGGCCGATCAACCCGTAGGAGATCAGGCCCGTGTACAACATCCACCAACTCAGCGGCGCCCAGAGCGTCAGCGCCGCCGCACAAAATCCGTTGCACAGGAAAAAAACGCACCAGGCGATCGTGACCTTGCGTGTGTAGCGAATGGCCCTGGCGGGCAGATGGGGTTCACGCAACCTGGCCAGGCGCTCGATCATCGGCGGACCATATTTCAGACTCAGCCCGAACAGCACCAGCATGAATCCGCTGATCAGCACCGGGTACCAACGCAGCATGGCGGGGCTGTCGAACAAGGCCAGCAGCAGGCAGAACACGATGGCGACGGTGGCCATCCACAGGCTGCCAGGCTTGCGCGCGCCGGTCAGTGCCCGCGCCAGCCACAGGCTTCCCAGCAGCAGGCCGAACTGCCACGGCGCGAAATGCTCCATGCCGAAATACACCGCGAAGGGGTACAGCACGCCCGCCAGCAGCAGGCCAAGGCCGATCAGTCGCCTCATGCAGCCGGTTGGACCAGTCGATAGACCGCCTCGACCACATCGTTGACTGTGCGCACCGATTTGAACTCTTCGGCGGCGATTTTCTTGCCGGTCTGACGCTTGATGTGATCGATCAGGTCAACCGCATCGATGCTGTCGATTTCCAGATCCTGATAGAGGTTGGAGTCGAGGCTTACACGCTCGCGGTCCAGTTCGAAGAGTTCGACCAAGGCATCGCGCAGGGTGTTGAAAATGTCTTCACGAGTTTGCATGGTCCGGTCTCAAGCTGCCTGTTTTGCAGTGACGAACGCCGCAAGGCTCGCCACGTTGCTGAAGTGGTTACGGGTGTCCTTGGCGTCGGCGTCGATTTTGATGCCGTACTTTTTCTGAATGGCCAGACCCAACTCCAGGGCGTCGACGGAGTCCAGACCCAGGCCTTCGCCAAACAGCGTCTGGTCGTCGCCAATATCCTGGACACTGATGTCTTCGAGGCCCAGGGCGTCGATGATCAGTTCTTTGATTTCACGGTGTAGATCGCTCATCTTCGGCGAGCTCCTGGATAAAGTAGTGATGCAGGTAATCGTTGAGCTTGCGAGAGGCCTGTGGCGCAGGGCCCTGTGCGGCGAAGGCCTGTGGATCTATATCGGCCCCCACTCGGAAACTGAAGTGCACGCGTCGTTTCGGAATTCGGTACCAGGGGTCTGCCTTGGTCAGGGTGGTCGGGTTGACCTTGATGACCACCGGGGTGAGAATTTTCGCACCGCGCAAGGCGATTGCAGCGGCACCCCGATGAAAGGCGGGCGCTTGCCCAGGTTGGGTCCGGGTGCCTTCGGGGAAGATAATCAGGGTCTGGCCGCTTTTCAGCGCATCGGCTGCCGCGTCGAGCATACCCATGCTGCCATCATTGCTGATGTATTCGGTACGCCGCAGCGGGCCACGGGTGAAGGGGTTTTCCCATAGGCTGCTTTTGACCACGCAGTTGGCATGGCGCACCAGGCCGATCAGGAACACCACGTCGATCAGCGACGGATGATTGGCGATGATCATCTGGCCGGGGCGACCGAGCTTTTGCGCACCCTGAATGTCGTAGGTCAGCACCCCGCTGCGAGCCATGATCCGCACGAACAGCCAGAAGCAGCGACTGACGGTCCGTCGCGCGCGCAATCTGTGGGTCTCGACGCTACCGGGCAGGCAGCTCAATATCGGGAAAATCACCAGGCGCAGGCACAGGCCGGCCAACCCGAAAAGGGCAAAGCTTGCCGCCGTCGCCAGCCAACGCCAGTAATAAGCGTCGCGATTTTTCTCGGTCACAGGTTGCGTTGCCAGGTCCATACACGATTTTTCCAGGCATGTTGGCAGGTGGTGTGCTGGCCGAGCAGGGTATGCAACAGATTCAGGGCGTGCGGCCAGTGGGGTTTGGACAACGCATCCGGGATGCTGTTCAGGGACAACTGCCAGTCGTTACCGGGCGTCAACAACAAACCGACCGCGTAGGGAAAGGGTACATCGTCGATCCAGTCCGAATACGCTTGGGGTGGCTGCTCTTCGGTGATCACCAGCAGCACTGCGGGCGCCCCTTCGGCCAACAAGGCCGCAGCCTCGAGCATGCCATGTTCCAGGCCGTCGCCAGCCGCCGCCAGGGCTGTCATCTCGCTGGTTTCACCGCGCATGATCGACCACAGGCCGATGACTGCGTTATGGACCGAGAGGCTGAACTGGGTCGGTGACAGGGGTTGTTCAGCGGCCAGGTCGCTGAGAATCTCGAAGGTGCGAGGGGTTTCGCCATGCCGGGAAATAAAGACCAACGGTAGATCGTGCCGACCATCGGCCAGCGGCCAACCCACGCTGAACGCCATTCGCGCCAGGCGACTGAGTCGGCGTCGCTGCATGGCCGGCAGAAACGAAACGTCGGGAGCGGCGTCGCTGCTGTGCGGCACGATCGGTTGCCGGCTCCAGGCTAGCCAGTCTTGCGCGCTTTCGAGCCCGGGAGCCCAGGCGCGCCATTGGGCAATGTTGAAGTTGATCACTGGCGTACATCCCGCCCCTGCGGGCTTTCTTGACACGGCGAGTCGAAAAAAAACAGCGGTTCACCTGACGTGACGCTGAGCGCCGAGTGGCGCGCATTATCCCGGTGCGGCGGGTACGTAGCAAATGCTGGTTACATTTTGCTCAACGCAGATTACTGCCAGGCGAGTGGACGGCTGTCGTTGGGTGATTATCCACGCCTAGCCGCTCCTTTCTGTCGGCTGCCAGAAGGATTCTCGGGCGAGATTTCGGTTTTTACGGTGAGGGGTTTATACCTCTCGATGTAGTCCATTGGCCGGGGAGGTAGCAAAGCGGCTCTGAGGCCTACTACACTCGATCAATCTTTAGATACACGGAGGTTTGACATGCGGCGCGTGGTATTCAATCAGAAAGGCGGCGTGGGCAAGTCCAGCATCGCCTGCAACCTGGCCGCAGTCAGCGCCAGCGAGGGTTATCGCACCCTGCTGGTGGACCTGGATGCCCAGGCCAATTCGACCCAATACCTTACTGGGCTGACCGGTGAAGACATTCCCATGGGGATCGCCGACTTTTTCAAGCAGACACTGTCCTCCGGCCCGTTCTCGAAGAAGAACCGTGTCGATATCTATGAAACCCCGTTTGAGAACCTCCACGTCATCACCGCCACCGCCGAGCTCGCCGACTTGCAGCCCAAGCTCGAGGCCAAGCACAAGATCAACAAGCTGCGCAAACTGCTCGAGGAACTGGATGACGAGTACGACCGGATTTACCTGGATACCCCGCCGGCGCTGAATTTCTACGCAGTTTCGGCGTTGATTGCCGCCGATCGAGTTCTGATCCCGTTCGATTGCGATAGTTTTTCCCGGCAGGCACTGTATGGCCTGCTGTCGGAAATCGAGGAATTGAGAGAGGATCACAACGACGGGCTGGAAGTTGAAGGCATCGTCGTCAACCAGTTCCAGGCCCGCGCCAGTCTGCCTCAGCAAATGCTCGATGAGTTGATCGCTGAAGGTTTGCCGGTACTGCCGGTCTACCTGGGGTCGTCGGTGCGCATGCGCGAATCGCACCAGGCCAGCACGCCGCTGATCCACCTCGACCCGCGACACAAGCTGACCCAGCAATTCGTCGAGCTGCATTCCCTGCTCGAAAACGCCTGATCCCCTGAACCTTTAGGGGCGAGCTTGTCGAACCGTCGCGGTGGTAGACCAGACAACGCTGGGCGCCAGATTGCCCGCGTTATCGCTATGGTCCATCGCGGACAAGTCCGCTCCTACAGGGAACTACGCAACCAACTCATCAACTGCGGCAACGGCAACGCCCCGCTCTGACGCGCCACCTCCCGGCCATTCCTGAACAGGATCAGGCTCGGAATCGACCGAATCCCCAACTGCGCAGACAACTGCGGGTTCGCCTCACTGTCCAGCTTGGCCAGCCTGCACTTGCCTGCCAACTGCCCGGCGGCCTGCTCAAACACCGGCGCAAACGACTTGCATGGCCCGCACCAATCCGCCCACACATCCACCAAGAGCGGCAGATCGCCCTTGATCTGGCTGGCGTAGTCACCTTGCTTCAATTCAAAAGGTTTGCTCAGCAGCACCTCAGCCTTGCAGCGTCCGCATTTGGGCTGATCACCCAGGCGCTCGGCAGGGATGCGGTTGAGGCCGTTGCAGTGGGGGCAGGGGATGAGAAGTGGGTCGGTCATGATCGGGCTCTTGGCTGTGGGCGGGGCATGCCGGTTATCTGGAGTCCGGGAGGCGTTTTATCAAGTGTTGGGTGAGCTGCGCGAGGAGGTGAGTGTCGCAAATGCTCACATTTTCGCGCCGGCATATTTCTGCGCAATGGCTAGGCTGGAATCAACTTCGACGTCTTTCACTTCCAGAGGCTTTCGCTTTGTCTTCAATTGCGTGCTACTTTTGTTGCACTCATCGAGAAATCGATGCCCTGCATTTGTCGGATAGGAGTTATCCCGTGTCCGTGACATCCAAAATTCGCCGCCAGGGAGGCGCAGCAGTAATCACGCTTGCGCCGACCTTGCTCAAGCTCCTGCACCTTGAGGTGGGAGCACAACTGGAGCTGAATGTGGTCGATGGAGAATTGATTGCCCGCCCTGTGAAATCCGAGCCTCAAAAGCGATATAGCCTCGCGCAGTTGCTGGAGGGCGCCGAAGAAATGGCTGAGCTGAACGCACAAACGGCCTCTGCTCGCGAGGGCGATCCAATAGGCCGGGAGCTTGGCTGATGGTGCGTCGGCGTGCCCCGCAGCGGGGCGATGTTTACTGGATTGATCCCAACCCGGTCGCGGGTCGGGAGATGATGAACCGGCACCGTTTTGTGGTGATAACCCCCAGGGAAATTAATGCGCTGGGTGTCAGCATGACAGTGCCAGTCACCAGCGGCGGCGGTTTCAGCCGGAACGTAGGGCTGGCTGTCAGTGTATCCGGGCACGAAACGAACGGCGTTGCGGTATGTAATCAGGTCCGCAGCTTTGACATCGAACAACGTGTACTTGATGGCTCGGCCAAGTTCATCGAGCGACTCGATGACGTCACGATGGCCGACATCGTCGCTCGAGTCGTCAGTGCCATCGATCCTCTGGACTGACCACCTCACGACGAACAACTGATCTCCAGGTGCTTGCCCCACTCCGGCGGTCGCTGGGCGTAGCTTTCCATCCCCGGCTGCTCCTCGAACGGTTTACTCAGTACCTCATGCAGCCTGCGCACCTCTGAATAGTCGCCTTTCTCGGCGGCATCGATGGCGTTCTGCGCCAGATAGTTGCGCAGGATGTAGAGCGGGTTGACCGCGTGCATGCGTTGGCGGCGTTGGGTCTGGTCCGGTTCTCCTTCGCGGCGGGTGCGGTCGATGTAGCGCTGTCCCCAGGCGTCGAAACCCTTGATGTCGACGAAGTCATCGCGCAAGCGTGCAACCGCCTGCTCCGGGGCTTCTTCGCCCAGGCGGCGGAAAAACAGCGTGTAGTCGACGCCGCTGTTCTGCATCAGTTGCAGCAGGTGTTCCAGCAGTTGCTGGTCGTCTTCTTCGCCAGTGGTCAAGCCCAGGCGACGACGCATCAGGTCCAGGTAATGGGCTTGGTACAACGGCAGGTACAGACCCAGGGTTTCACGCAGCGCCTCGACGCTGATGAACGGCGTCAGGGCCTGAGCCAGGGCGCTGAGGTTCCACTGACCGATCGGCACCTGGTTGCTGAACGAGTAGCGGCCCTGGTCGTCGGAGTGGTTGCAGATGAAATTGGCGTCGAAATCGTCGAGGAAAGCAAACGGGCCGAAGTCGAAGGTGATGCCCAGGATCGACATGTTATCGGTGTTCATCACGCCGTGGCAGAAGCCGTATGCCTGCCACTTGGCGATCAGTTCGGCATTGCGCTCGACGATTTCACGGAACATCGCCAGGTAGGGTTCCGGTTGTTCGAGGCACTGTGGGAAATGCAGCGCCAGCACGTGCTCGCCAAGCACTTTCTGTTGCTCTGGACGTTTGGTGTAGTAGAAATACTCGAAGTGGCCAAAGCGCACGTGGCTGGGCGCCAGGCGCAACACCATGGCCGCGCGTTCCTGCCGCTCACGCCACACGGGCGTGTCTGAACCGATCACACACAACGCCCGCGTCGTGGGAATGTTCAGCGCGTTCAGCGCTTCGGAGGCGAGAAATTCACGGATCGAAGAACGCAACACGGCGCGTCCGTCGCCCATGCGCGAAAATGGCGTCTGGCCCGCGCCCTTGAGGTGCAAATCCCAATGTTCGCCGGCTTCGTTGTATACCTCACCCAGCAACAGGCCCCGCCCGTCGCCCAACTGCGGGTTGTAGGAGCCGAACTGATGACCGGAATAAACCATTGCCCTCGGCACCGCGTCGGCCCACAGCTTGTGGCCGCTGAACAGCTCGGCGAACTCCGCCGTTTCGGCCACCGCCGGGTCAAGGTCGAGCAGCGCCATGGCGGCGGAGCTTGCGACCACCAGCCGTGGATTGTCGATGGGTTCGGGTAGCACGTGGGCGGAAAAGGTATCGCCCAGGCGGTCGAAGCGGTTATCGAAGGTCAGTTCGTCTAGGGCTTTCACCGGCCATCTCCAGCAGAATGTCCGAGCATTCTGCTAGGGATAGGGCGGTTAGTCGAGCTTGGCGGGCGGCGGCTCTTGCAGGGGCTTGCCCTCAGCCAGCGGCACGATGGTCTTCGTTTCCGGCTCGATAGGCACCATCTTGTATTCCTGACCGTGCAGGTTCTTGAGGTAAACCTCCATTTGCCGGAAAGAAATATTGATGTGCTGTTTCTTGAACTCACGGTTGATGAAGCGGTTGACTTCATCGAGCACCGGGTTGCGGTCGCCGAGGTCACGCACGTGCATGCGCAGCTCATGGTCAAGGGTGCTTTCACCAAAATTGAGGAAGTACACGTGCGGCTCCGGTTCCTTGAGCACCCGTGGGTTCTCCCGGGCGGCCTTGAGCAGCAGTTCTTTGACCAGGTCCAGGTCCGAGCCGTAGTCGACGCCGAGTTTGAGCGTGACCCGGGTGATGGTGTCAGTCAGCGACCAGTTGATCAGTTGCCCGGTGATGAAGGTTTTGTTCGGGACGATGATGTCCTTGCGGTCGAAGTCGGTGATGGTCGTGGCGCGGATGCGGATCTTGCTCACCGTGCCCGACAGGTTGCCGATGGTGATGGTGTCACCAATGCGCACCGGGCGTTCGAAGAGGATCATGATGCCGGAAATGAAGTTGGCGAAAATCTCCTGCATGCCGAAACCGAGGCCTACCGATAGCGCGGCCACCAACCATTGCAGCTTGTCCCAGCTCACGCCGAGGGTCGACAGGGTCGTGACGAAACCGACGCCGGCAATCACGTAGGAAAGTAGCGTAGTGGTGGCGTAGGCACTGCCTTGGGCCAAGTCCAGTTTCGACAGCACGAACACTTCCAGCAGACCCGGCAAGTTGCGCGCCAGGGCGAAGGTGATACCGATGATGATCAGTGCGCCCAGCATGTCGCCGATGCTGATCGGCACCATGCTCATATTGGCCCCGGTGCCGCTGGTGTATTCGTAGAGGGTGACGTTGTCCAGGTACGAGAACACCGAGATCAGGTCGGACCAGACCCAGTACAGCGCCGCGATGAAGCCGCCCAGCAGAGCCAGGCGAATCAGGCGCAGGGACTGTTCGTTGACCTTCTCGATGTCCAGGGTCGGCTCTTCGATCACCGCTTCGCCATCACCGGCTTCCTTGGCGGCCTGGCGTTTGGCCAGGGCGCGCTGATAAGCCAGGCGCCTGGCCGCGACGCTGAGTCCGCGTACGAACGTGGCTTCAATCACCAGCCAGAACATCAGCAGGTACAAGGTATTGATCAAGCGGTCGCTGAGTTTCAGTGCGGTGTAGTAGTAACCAAAGCACACGGCCACGAATAACGCGATGGGCAGGGCAGTGAACATCACTCCCACGGCCTTGCGGAACAGCGAGGCATTCTTGTGGGTCGGGCTGCTGATCAGCAGGCGGCTGAGCAACAGGGCCATCAGCGCGTAGCAGGTCAGCACCACCGGCATGCCCAACACGTCGTCGGCCAGCGCCGCCGGTTGCAGTTCGGCGACCGCCACCACCGCTACCAGGGCCATGACCACCAGCCCGAGTCGGCGGACCCAGGCCTGGAGGAACTCGACCTGGGGTTTTTCCCAGCGGAAGTGCAGTTCGGCTACGCCACCCGGCGCGAGGATTCGGTAAGCGGTGTAGAACACCAGCCAGGCCATCGCCATTTGCAGCAGCGCCGCGCCCATGTTGGCGTTCTGTCCGCGGGCGTCGATCTGCAACGCCAGCCCGCACAGGGCAAGACCCAGTGCAACCGGCAACGCCAGCAGAATGTTGATGAGGATCGCCTGTGGCGTGTGCAACTGGCTGTCACGCTTGAAGTGGCCGATGTCCTGGTGGACCTTGTTCAGACGGGCATAGAGGCTTTTGCGGCGCCATAGCAGTGCGCCGATCAGCAGCACCAGCGGCAGGAACAGCAGCGGTCGCTGCGTCAGGCCATCGCTCAATTCGCTGAAGCTCGAAGCCAGCGGCAGGGTCGCGATCTGGCGTTGCAGGCGTTCCGGCACGCCGCGCATCCATTCCAGGTCCAACGGCTTGTTGCTCGGAATCCAGAACATCTGCTCGTCGAGCGTCGCACGCAGGCTTTGCGCGGTGCTCAGCAGTTGCTTCTGGTTGAGCTGCAGCGTGATGGATTCGTTGAGCACTGCGCTGAGTTCGCGGTTCAGACGCTCCAACAGGTCGGCCCGGGTGGTGGCCAATTCCAGCAGGCTTTTACGCAACTGCGGGGTGACCTGCTCGGGCGGCTGGGTCGACAGCAGATTGTCGACGTAAGTCGCCGGATTGCTGAGCAACTCGCGCTGTTGGCTCACCTCGAACTGGTACAGGCGGATGTCGGCGATCTGGTCGGCAAGATCACGATCGACCTTGAGGCGCGGCAGGCCCTGTTTTTGTTTGTAGAGGATCTTGGACAGCAGCAGGCTGCCCTTGAGCACGTTGATTTGCTCGTCCAATGCCGAGTCACTTTGGGTCACATTGTCCAGTTGCTGCTTGGTTTGCAGGTTCTGTTGCGTGACCACGTTCAAGCGGTCGGTGCTTTTGAGCAGGTAGTCAGACAGCTTCAGGTTGGCTGCGCTTTCACTTGCCAGCAAGGCACTGCCGCCGGATTTCTGCGCTTCGATGGACTGCTGCGTCACGGTCTCCTGGGATTGGGCCAGGCGCTTTTGGTTGATCAGGGTTTGCAGTTCCTGGATTTCCCGGTCCAGGCGGTCGGACTTTTCCGTCAGCAGGTCGTGCTGGCTGTTACCCAGGTCCTGCAACTGGCTGTTGCCGGCCAGTTCCTGGCGACGCAGCGGGATCAGTGCATTCAGTGCTGCCAGCTCGGCATTGAGCAGGTCGCGTTGCTCGCCGCTCAACGTCTTGCCGGCATCTTTGCCGGCCTTGAGAATATTGTTGATCTGCTGGATGCGCGTCTGGCTGCTGGAGATTTCCGCCTGGGCGCGCTCGGGACGGGTCTGCGCCGTGATGACCAGGCTATTGGCATCCGCCAGGGCCTTTTGCATGTCGCTTTGCTGGGTCGAGCGCTCGGTCAGCAATTGTTCCAGTTGCGGGATGGACTCCTTGGCGTAGCGCTGTGCCACCGGCGGCATGCTGGTGCCCTTGAGTCGGGTCAGCTCGCGCTGGTTCTCGATGGTCTGTTTAGGCGCTGTCGCCAATTGCTGCTTGATGTCGGCCAGCTTCTGCTCGTAGTCACGCTGGTTGCCGAGCTGGGTCAGGGTGTTTTGCAGAACGCTCTGCAAGGCTTTCTGATCGGCTTCGGGCAGTTTGCGATCGGCGATCTTGTCCAGGTTGGCCTGTACGGTTTCGCGGGACGGCGGTTCGGCTGCTTGCAGAGAGCCGACAGAAAGGCTCAGGCCCAGCAGGGCCATGATGAAAAAGGTGCGCAGGGTCGACATAGATTTTGATCGGAAACAAAAGGCGAAGTGTGGAGTTTAGAGGAAGAGCCCGGGGCCCGGGCGACTTCCTTCGGGGAATCTGACGCCCACTTTGCCGATCTTGTTCCCGTCCATGACCGCGACGGTCCACAGGGTGTTGTTCCAATCCACCTGGTCGCCGACTACTGGCGCACCGCCCACTTTCTGCGCAATGAACCGACCCAGGGACATGTCCGGATCGATGCCTTCGACCTTCAACCCGTAGAGGGCAGCAACCGCGGCCAGTTGGGCGTCTCCTTCGAGTACGAAGTCGCCGAAGAAACGCAAATCCAGCCCCCGTTGCGGCGCCTGGCTGAACAGTTTTCCCAGGGCCGGCAGGTTGTGTTCATGACCGATTACACACAGCAAATCGTCGACTTCGAGCACCGTACTACCCGACGGATGGAGCAATTGTTGGCCGCGAAACAGCGCTGCGATCCTGGTGCCCTCTGGCATTTTCAACTCGCGCAGCGGCGAGCCTATGCACCACTTCTCGGCACCGAGGCGATAAACGAACAGCTCCCACTCGCTGGTGACGTGAACCTCCAACGCGGCGCGAGAGATCGGCGCCGGCTCCGGGGGAACGGTCACCTTCAACAGTTTGGCCACCCACGGCAGGCTGGTGCCTTGCACCAGCAGCGAGACCAGCACGATGAAAAATGCGAGGTTGAAGTAGAGCTGGGCATTGGGCAGCCCGGCCATCAGCGGGAACACCGCTAGAATGATCGGCACCGCCCCGCGCAGGCCCACCCAGGAAATAAAGGCTTTCTCGCGGCCATGGAATGCCTTGAACGGCAGCAGGCCAACGACCACCGACAGCGGACGTGCTACCAGGATCATCCACAGCGCCAGGCCGAGCGCGGGGATGGCGATGGGCAGCAAGTCGTGTGGCGTCACCAGCAGGCCCAGCACCAGGAACATGCCAATTTGTGCCAGCCATGCCATGCCATCGAGCATGTGCAGGATGCCGTGGCGGCTGCGTACCGGACGGTTGCCGATCACCAGGCCGCACAGATAAACCGCGAGGAAGCCGCTGCCGTGCAGGGCGTTGGTCAGGGCGAACACCACCAGGCCGCCGGCAATCACCAGGATCGGGTAGAGACCGGTGGCGAGGTTGATGCGGTTGACCAGTTGCAACATCAACCAGCCACCGCCCAGTCCGATCACACCGCCGATGCCGAACTCTCGCACCAGGTGCAGCAGCAGGTCCCAGTGCAGCCCCGTCTGACCGCTCGCCAGCATGTCGATCAGGGTGACGGTGAGGAACACCGCCATGGGGTCGTTGCTGCCGGATTCGATCTCCAGGCTGGCGGTCACCCGTTCATTGAGTCCCTTGCCGCCCAGCAGCGAGAACACCGCCGCGGCGTCAGTGGAGCCGACAATGGCGCCGATCAGCAGGCCCTGGATCATATTCAGGTCGAACAGCCAGGCTGCGACCATGCCGGTCAAACCGGTGGTAATCAGTACCCCGACGGTGGCCAGCGACAGCGCCGGCCACAATGCCACACGGAAGCTTGAGACCCGGGTGCGCAAGCCGCCGTCGAGCAGGATGACCGCCAGTGCGAGGTTGCCGACCAGATAGGCCGTCGGGTAGTTGTCGAAAATGATCCCGCCGCCGTCGACACCGGCGGTCATGCCCACGGCCAGGATAATCACCAGGATCGGGATGCCCAGACGTGAGGAAAGTGAGCTCACCAGAATGCTTGCACCTACCAGCAACGCGCCGATCAAGAACAGGCTGTTGATGGTTGTCGCATTCAAGGGCAATACTCCGGAAGCTGAAAAAAGGCGGGCACAAACTGACCATGCAGTCTGCGTGCCATCGATTCTAACCTGTTGAAATGTGATGCTGTCAAACAGGTTTGGGCGCCGATCGTTCCGATGCGTCGTATCCGGATCGTTCCCACGCTGCGTTCAATGATCGTTCCCACGCTCGGGGTGGGAACGATCATCGGCAGAGGTCAGAGCCTGAAACGTCCCACCATCGTGTTCAGATCCACTGCCAGGCGCGACAGCTCGTTGCTGGCCGCACTGGTCTGGTTGGCGCCGGTGGCCGATTGCACCGACAGGTCACGAATGTTCACCAGGTTACGATCCACTTCGCGGGCCACCTGGGCCTGCTCTTCGGCGGCGCTGGCGATGACCAGGTTGCGCTCGTTGATTTCGGCGACGGCGCTGTTGATGGTGTCCAGGGACAGGCCGGCGCCCCGAGCGATGTTCAGGGTCGACTCAGCACGTTCGGTGCTGTTGCGCATCGAATCCACGGCCTGTTCCGTACCGTTCTGAATGCTGCCAATCATGCGCTCGATTTCGCTGGTCGACTGCTGGGTGCGGTGGGCGAGCGCTCGAACTTCATCGGCCACCACCGCAAAACCGCGACCCGCTTCACCGGCGCGAGCCGCTTCGATGGCAGCGTTCAGGGCCAGCAGGTTCGTCTGGTCAGCCAGGCCACGGATCACATCCAGGACCTTGCCGATGTCGCGCGATTCATTGGCCAGCTCGCCGATCAAGGTGGCGGTGCTCTGCACGTCGGTGCTCATGCGTTCGATGGCGCTTACGGTTTCCTGAACCAGGTCACGGCCGTCACCTGCGGAGGTGGTGGCGTTCTTCGACGCCTCGGAGGTGCTCACCGCGTTGCGTGCCACTTCTTCCACGGCGCTGGTCATCTCGTTGACGGCCGTGGCGGCCTGTTCGATCTCGTTGTTCTGCTGGGTCAGGCCACGGGCGCTTTCGTCGGTGACGCTGTTGAGTTCTTCGGCGGCCGATGCCAACTGCGTGGCCGAACCGGAGATACGTTGCAGGGTGTCGCGCAGCTTGTCCTGCATCTTGGCCATGGCGGCCAGCAGTCGACCGGCTTCGTCCTGGCCATCAACGGTGATCGGGCGCGTCAGGTTGCCCTCGGCGATGGCCTCGGCGGCGCCCAGGGCATTGGCGATTGGTCGGGTGATGCTGTTGGTCAGCAGCCAGGCAAACAGGAACGTCAGAACGGTGGCGATAACCAGCAGGACAACCACCAGATTGAACGCGCTGTCGTACTGATCGGCGGCTTGCTGGTCGGTGTCGAGGGTTTGCCGGGTGTTGATCTCCAGCAGTTTGGTCAGCACCGTGTTGATCGCCTCGGAGTTGCTCAGCAGATCGGTGTTGAGCAGGTTGCGCAGATCATCCACCTGATTGCTGCGCGACAGTGTTTTCATCCGGTCTTCGATCTGGCGATATTGCCCCAGCAGCTGTACGTATTGATCGTAGGCGGCACGTTCCTGCGGGCTGGCGATCAGTTTTTCGTAGATGCCCTGGGCGGTGCGGATCTGCTGGTTGCGCATGTCCAGCAGGTCCATGGTCTTTTGCTGTACGTCCGCCTCGCGATTGACCAGCAGACGGTAGGACAGGACGCGCAGGCGCAGGGTCAATTGGGTGAATTCATCGAGAGCCTTGATGCTTGGCACACTGTTACTGGCGATGTCCTCGGCGGCACCGCGAATCTTGCTCATCTGATTCAATGCAAACACGCCCAGGATCATCATCAGCGCGCCAATCAGGGCGAAACTCACAAACGCACGCGGGGCGATATTCATATTACGAAGGGACATGGTGGGTACCGAATTAAACGCGCCTGTGCGGCGCTGAAACTGACGTATGCGTGACTTATCGGTCATACGACTAAAGTCTTGAGGGGGCTTCGGATCAGTCGCCAATCCGATGCGGCGACGAAGTGCAGGAACCAGATCCGCCAATCACAGTCTCTAGGGTTCGCCGAGGAGCGTTACCGACCAGGAAAATCAAGGGCTTGCGTCCTTGTACCCCTGGCATCGCCGGTAACTTTTCTTTATCGTACGCGCCCTTTGAAAAAGCCTGGAAAATCAAAATGTTGGAAGCATCCCTCAGCCAATTGGAACAACTGGTCAGTGACCTCGTGCAACAGAATCAGAGCCTCTTGGGCACCAATCAGGCCCTGAGTGCGGAACTGGCCGGGCTCAAGGATGAAAATGAAAGCCTGCAACTGAGCCTGATGGAACAGGAAGAGAAGCACGGCGCGACCGCTGCCCGTATTCAGGCGCTGGTTGATCGCGTCAATGCCGGCCCGGTCAGCGCATGAGTATCGGCGCCGCAGGGGTAAAGGTCGTCTCGATTCTGGGAGAGGACTATTCGATCAAGGCACCGGCCGGGGAAGAGCAAACCCTGCTGGACGCCGCCGTCATGTTGAAGGCTGCCCTGGCCGAGACCAAAAGGAAGTACCCGACGCTGATCGGCGATCGCCTGCTGGTGCTGGCCGCGATGAACCTGTGTTCCCGGCAGATCGAAATGCAGAAGCAACACAAGCTGGAACTCGACCGTTATCAAGAGCAAGTCAGCGCCACGGTTGAAGTGATCACCAAGACGATCAATCAGGCCTGATAGGTCTTGAGCACAACCAAAGAATAGATTGTCGATTGTCCTGTATACAATCGGCACGGCTGTTGCAGTGTTTCAGCCTCTTATTCTTTGGGGGTGTTTCATGCAGTTCTGGCGACGCAGTATTCAATGGCAGTTGATCTTGAGCATGGGCACCGCCCTGCTGCTCAGCATCCTGATCGTAGTTGGCATTTATACCCTCGTGGTCAACCGTCTTGCCCAGCGTTATCTGGTCGAACAGGCGCTGCCGTCGAGCATCGAGGCCATGCGCAACGACATCGAGCGCATCCTCGTGCAGCCCCTCACCGCCGCCAAGGACATCGCCAGCAACAGCATGGTCCGCGAGTGGCTTGCCAATGGCGAAGATGCCAGTAAAACGCCGGCGTTCGTAGACTATCTGGAAGGCATCCGCGCCGAACACAAGGCGTTTACCGCGCTGATTATCGGCGCCGCGACCAACCACTACTTCACCGAAAAAGGCCTGGATCGCTCCCTGAGCCGAGCCAACGCCAAGGACGCCTGGTTCTACTCCTTCCTCGACAGCAATCAGCCGCGCACCCTCAATATCGACAATGACACCGCCACCGGAGAATTGGCGCTGTTTATCGACCTCAAGGTCGAACAAGCGGGCAAGGTGGTGGGTGTCGCTGGCCTCGGGCTGAGCATGAAAGAGCTGTCCGAGTTGATTCACGACTTCAACTTCGGGGCGCGCGGCCGGGTCTATCTCGTGCGTTCCGACGGTCTGATCCAGGTCCATCCCGAGGGGCAGTTCAGCGGCAGGCGCACGCTTGCCGAGCAGATCGGCGCGTCCGCAGCCCAATCGATCATCGGTCAAAAAAACGCCGCAAGCAGCAGCTTCAGTCGTGAGGGCGAAGACTATCTGGCGCTAAGCCTGCCCTTGCGTGATCTCGACTGGACGCTCGTGGCCGAAGTGCCGCAGTCGCAGATCTACGCAGAAGCTCGCCGCGCCCTGTGGATAAGTAGCGGCATCGGCCTGGCGGTAGCCCTGGTGAGCTTGCTGCTGGTGGTCTTGCTGGCCCGCGGGTTGGTGCGACCGATTCGGCAGGTAACAGAAGCACTGGTGGCCATCGGTAGCGGTGGTGGAGATTTGACTCACCGGTTAGATTCCACTCGCGCTGATGAACTTGGCGACCTTGCGCGTGGTTTCAACCGCTTCCTGGAAAGTCAGCGCACCCTGATCGGTGAAGTACTGGCCACCAGTGAACGCTTGCGTACAGCCGTGGGGCAAGTGGCGCGAGTGGTGGACAACACGGCTGAACGCTCTGGTCGGCAACAGGAAATGACCGACATGGTCGCCACCGCCGTCCATGAGATGGGTTTGACCGTGCAGGACATCGCACAGAACGCCGGCAACGCGGCGCTCGCGTCACAGACGGCCCGTGACGAAGCGTTGCTGGCGCGGGAGGTGGTTGGCGGGTCGATCCGCCACATCGAAAGCATGTCCGATGAAATCGGCGTGGCCGCCGGTGCGGTCGGGGAGCTGGCGCATCAGGTGGCGTCGATCGATCAGGTGCTGGCGGTGATTCGCGGGATTTCCGAGCAGACCAACCTGTTGGCGCTCAACGCCGCCATCGAAGCCGCGCGGGCGGGGGACATGGGGCGTGGTTTCGCGGTGGTGGCCGATGAAGTGCGGACCCTGGCCCGACGTACACAGGCGTCCACCGACGAGATTCAGCAGATGATCGCCAGCCTCAAGCAGGGGGCGGAAAATGCGGTGTCGTCGATGCACAGCGGACAAGCGGCGACGGGAACCGGTGTCGAGTCGAGCCAGCGCACGGGTGCATCCTTGACCGCTATCACCGGGCAGGTCGAACGCATCAGCGACATGAACCACCAGGTGGCGACCGCGACGGAAGAGCAGTCGGCGGTGACCGAAGAGATCAACCGCAACGTGCAGGGGATTTCCGATCTGGCGCGGGCGACGGCGGGAGAGGTGAGGGCATGTCGGGAGGATTGCCAGACGTTGCAGCGCTTGGCCGATGACCTGGCGCGGCAGATGGGTGGGTTCAAGTTGGGGTGATGGGGTGTTTTCACTGGCGCCTTCGCGAGCAAGCCCGCTCCCACTGATGGCTAGGGTGTTCACACCATTTGTGTTCCACCCCAAACCCTGTGGGAGCGGGCTTGCTCGCGATTGGCCGCGCTACAACAAGCCGATCAGAACCACTCATCCTGCATGTTCAGGCACACATCATCCCGAGCTTCAAGAATTGCCAGTTCATGATGGCAACCCGGTACTTCCCAGGTCAGGAAATACCGGGCCGCCTGCAGCTTGCCTTTATAGAAGCCTGCATCCGCCGCATTGCCTTTGGCCAAGCCTTCCTCGGCACGAATGGCCTGCTCCAGCCAGCGCCAGCCAATGACGGTGTGTCCGAACACTTTCAGGTACAGCGCCGAGTTCGCCAGGCTGCTGTTGACCTTGCCTTGGGCGAGGTCTGTCAGCAGGCCGATGGTCACGCTCTGCAAGCGGGCAACCAGCTTCTCCAGCGGCTCACGCAAGGGCGTCAGTGAGTCGAACCCCTGCGCCCGCTCGGCCGTCTCGGCGATCAGACGAATCAGTTGCTTGAGCCCCGCGCCGCCATTCTGTGCCAGTTTGCGTCCGAGCAAGTCCAGCGACTGAATACCATGGGTGCCTTCATGGATCGGGTTCAGGCGGTTGTCGCGGTAATACTGTTCCACCGGGTACTCTCGGGTGTAGCCATGCCCGCCGAGAATCTGGATCGCCAGTTCGTTGGCCTTCAGGCAGAACTCCGACGGCCAGGATTTGACGATCGGTGTCAGCAGATCCAGCAGCTCGTGGGCCTGCTTGCGCTCGGCTTCGGTTTCAAGCGTGGTGGTGTCATCGAACAGTCGCGCCGCGTAAAGCCCGAGGTCGAACGAACCTTCGACGTAGGCTTTTTGCGTGAGCAGCATGCGCTTGACGTCGGCGTGCTGGATGATTGCCACAGGTTTGGTGGTCGGATCCTTGCTGTCCGGCACCCGGCCTTGTGGGCGCTCGCGGGCGTATTCCAGCGAGTACAGGTAGCCGGCGTAACCGAGCATCACCGCGCCCATGCCAACACCGATCCGCGCCTCGTTCATCATCTGGAACATGTAGCTCAAACCCTGATGCGGCTGGCCCACCAGATAGCCAACACATTCGTCGTTATCGCCGAAGTTCAGCGCCGTGGACGTGGTGCCGCGCCAGCCCATCTTGTGAAACAGCCCGGCCAGCAGCACATCATTGCGAGGCCCCAGGCTGCCGTCATCGTTGACCAGAAACTTGGGCACGATGAACAGCGAAATTCCCTTCACCCCGGCGGGTGCATCCGGCAGTTTTGCCAGCACCATGTGCACGATGTTCTCCGACAGCGGGTGATCACCGCCGGAGATGAAAATCTTGTTGCCCTTGAGTCGATAGGTGCCGTCGGATGCAGGCTCGGCGCGAGTACGAATGTCCGATAGCGAGGAGCCGGCATGTGGTTCAGTCAGCGCCATGGTGCCGAAAAAACGGCCCTCGATCATCGGTTGCAGGAAACGCTGCTTTTGCTCGTCGGTGCCGAAACTTTCTATCAGGTTGGCCGCGCCCATTGTCAGGAACGGGTACGACGTCGATGCCGCGTTGGCTGACTGGAAATGGGCAAAACAGGCTTGGGACAGCAATGTAGGAAGCTGCATGCCCCCGGCGTCGAAACTGCGCGCGGCGTTGAGGAAACCGGCCTCGAGGAACGCATCCACGGCAGGTTTCACCTCGGGGATCAGAATCGCCCGACCGTCTTCGTAGCGCGGCTCGTTCTCGTCGTTCTTGCGGTTATGCGGGGCGAAAAATTTCTCGGCGATGCTGCGAGCGGTGCCAAGGGCGGCATCGAAGGTTTCGCGATTGTGCTCGGCGAAACGCTCACGCTGGGTCAGGCCCTCGGCATCGAGGACTTCATACAGCTCGAAAGCCAGATTGCGGGAACTGAGCAACGTCTCGGACATGGCGGCCTACCTGTTTTTGGAATGGGCCGAGTCTAAGTTGGGGAATGCAGGAGGGATAGGATGATTGATGGAGATGATAAAGCAGCACAAGCCTCAAGCCACAAGTAAAAGCACTCGCAGGTGCTTTTACTTGCAGCTTGTAGCTTGAGGCTCGCAGCTGCCGTCAGCCGATGGTCATCAGGCTGGCATTACCACCTGCTGCCGCAGTGTTGACGCTCAATGCGCGCTCGATCACGAGGCGTTCCAGCGCAATGTTGGATTCGCCCTGCGACAGGCCCTGAACACCGACGATGGCGCCAGCACGCTTCGCCACTTGCTGGCACACCGCACGCAGTTGGTCGGAATGGCCATGATGCAGGACCGCATCAAACACCACTTCGTCCTTGTTCCAGTCGGTCACCAGCTTGATGCGCGCCTGAATGTCTTTCGACAGGCGGGCGAACAGCGTCTTGGCCACGTCAGTTTCCGGCCATACCGCGCAACCGCCCACTGCCAGCACCGCTGCCAGTTGAGCCAACAGGTCGCCTTCGACTTCCGCCAGGCACAGCACGTGTTCACGCGGCAGGATCGCATAGCTGTTGCGCTCACCGGTCGGGCCGGCCAGGACGCGGGTGATGCCGCTTTGCGATTGTGCGGCGAATTGCGCGCACAGTGCGCTCAGGTCAGCGAGCTTGTTGTTGTCGGCCCAGGCTGTGAGGGCGGTCAACGGTTGGCTCATGGCATCGCGCAGACGAACATCCGGCGCCGCGATGGCGTCACCGCGAGCGAAGGATTGCTCTATGGCATCTGTAGGACGGGTCGACAACAGGCGGTAAAGGTACAGCGGGCCGCCCGCTTTCGGACCGGTACCCGACAGGCCTTCACCACCGAACGGCTGTACACCGACCACAGCACCGACGATGTTGCGGTTGACGTAGACGTTACCGGCATTGACGTTATCGATCACCTTGGCGATGGTCTCGTCGATGCGGGTGTGCACGCCCAGGGTCAGGCCGTAGCCGGAGGCGTTGATCTGGCCGATCAACTGGTCGATGTCCTTGCGCTTGTAGCGAACCACGTGCAGCACAGGGCCGAAGATTTCCCGTTGCAGTTCGTCAAAGCTTTCCAGTTCGATCAGGGTCGGCATCACGAAGGTGCCGCGCTTGACCTCCTCGGCATCGGCGATAGCGACCTGGTACACGCTGCGGCCTTTGTCGCGCATGGCCTGGATGTGCTTCTCGATACCTGCCTTGGCTTCGGCATCGATCACTGGCCCGATGTCCACGGACAGGCGCTCTGGGTTGCCAAGGCGGCTTTCGGCCATCGCGCCCTTGAGCATTTCGATGACGCGGTCGGCGGAATCTTCCTGCAAGCACAGCACGCGCAGTGCCGAGCAACGCTGGCCGGCGCTGTCGAAGGCCGACGATACAACGTCAATCACCACTTGCTCGGTCAGCGCCGAGGAGTCGACGATCATGGCGTTCTGGCCGCCGGTTTCGGCGATCAACGGGATCGGACGGCCCTGGTTGTCCAGGCGACCGGCAATGTTGCGTTGCAGCAGGCGCGCCACTTCGGTGGAGCCCGTGAACATCACGCCTTTGACGCGATCATCGCCGACCAGGTCGGCACCTACCGTTTCGCCACGTCCCGGCAGCAGTTGCAGTACGCCTTGCGGAATGCCGGCTTCGAGCAGCAGGCGCACGGCTTGCGCGGCGACCAGTGGAGTTTGTTCCGCAGGCTTGGCCAGAACCGGGTTACCGGCGGCGAGGGCTGCGGCAACCTGGCCGCTGAAAATCGCCAGCGGGAAATTCCACGGGCTGATACAGACCACCGGGCCCAGTGGGCGGTGGGCGTCGTTGCTGAAATCGTTGCGTGCCTGGACCGCGTAGTAACGCAGGAAGTCCACGGCTTCACGCACTTCGGCAATGGCGTTGGCGAAAGTCTTCCCCGCTTCACGGGCCAACAGACCCATCAACGGCTGGATTTCGGCTTCCATCAGGTCGGCGGCGCGCTCCAGGATGGCGGCACGTTCGGCGGGCGGGGTGGCCTGCCAGATCGGGGCGGCGTTCAGGGCACACTGAATGGCGTTGTCGACATCTTCGACCGTCGCTTCCTGCACGTGGCCGACCACGTCACGCAAATCGGACGGGTTGAGTACGGGCGCCGGGGTTTCGGTGCTGGAGGCGCAACCGAGCATGGGTGCGGCTTTCCAGTTGTTGTGTGCGGTGGCCAGCAGCGCGCAGGACAACGACGCCAGACGGTGTTCGTTGGCCATGTCGATGCCGCTGGAGTTGGCGCGCTCGGGGCCGTACAGGTCGCGCGGCAATGGAATGCGCGGGTGCGGCAGGCCAAAACCGCCTTCGGTAGTGGCCATCTTCTCGATGCTGGCGACCGGATCGGCCACCAGTTCCTGGATCGAGATCGACTGGTCGGCAATGCGATTGACGAACGATGTGTTCGCGCCGTTTTCCAGCAGGCGACGTACCAGGTAGGCCAGCAGCGTTTCGTGGGTGCCAACCGGAGCGTACACGCGGCACGGACGGTTCAGCTTGCCCTCGGAAACCTTGCCTACAACTTGTTCGTAAAGCGGTTCACCCATGCCGTGCAGGCACTGGAACTCGTATTGGCCCGGGTAATAATTCTGACCGGCGATGTGATAAATGGCCGACAGGGTGTGGGCATTGTGCGTGGCGAACTGCGGGTAAATGACTTCCGGCACCGACAACAGTTTGCGCGCGCAAGCGATGTAGGACACGTCGGTGTACACCTTA
>Ga0308165_1000751_pt1 | contig 52359 bp, 34 predicted proteins | sample PhyWR2_FD_201032 | JGI IMG/M metagenome (GOLD analysis project Ga0308165, IMG submission 201032) | Phyllosphere microbial communities from UC Gill Tract Community Farm, Albany, California, United States - DLSLW.R2 | ecosystem: Host-associated > Plants > Phyllosphere > Unclassified | place: USA... | reverse complement strand
GCCTATATCGGTGGTGTCCACCTCTTCCCATTCCGAACAGAGAAGTTAAGCCCACCAGAGCCGATGGTACTGCGGTAACACGTGGGAGAGTAGGTCGGTGCCAAATCTTAAAAGAAACCCTTTAGCAGCAATGTTAAAGGGTTTTCTTGTTTACAGGCCATTCTGGAGACCAAAGACTAAAGCTGAAAGACCAAAGCGGGATTATATAAACATGTAAACCATTAAGAAATTAAGGTAGTTAAGGTTGGTTTTCTTAATGTCCTTAAAAACCTCGCAGGTTTAGCCCGGTTCTTTTATCGTTTAAAAACCTATGAGGTATTAACCTTTCAATTGCATTGAGATTGCCAGTCAAGCTGGCAATGACGGATTGTGTTAGAGGGTTCGTGATAAGGTAGCTTTAGATCACAGGCCTCACCACAATAGCCCTGATGGAAGTGGAAATCCCTTTTGGCTGAAAAGACACATCAATACTAGCGTTTAACCTCCAAAAGGATTGCAACGCACAGCAGGACAGGACCTATCCTATCAGCACTGGTTTTGTGCTTCAAAAAAATGGATTACATAAGCTTTTTAAACCATTAAGCTGTTAAGGCAATTAAGGTTGTTTTGCATTAATGCAAACGTTTTTTCTTAATGTCTTTAATCCCTTAATGATAAATAACGGTTGCTGGCTTTGCGCTTCAAAAAAATATGCTGATTGAATAAAGCTTTTATCTGGCACCTTTTAACGTAATGGCCTTTCATCGCGTCTTGTTAAAAAATGTAAAATCTTTTAACCTCAAGCCAATAAAACCGTATTATTGTAATATTACGTAGATATTGCTATGATGAATTTGAATCTGAAAAAACTGGCTTTCCTTACTTTTTTATGCGGTGTTAACTTTGCTGTTTACGCGCAGGATAAAAATGTAAAACTCCCGGCCAATTGGTTTAATTTAGATTTAACCGAAAATGGTTACTTCGGTATCAGTACGGAGAAAGCTTACCGCGATTTACTGAAAGATAAAAAGCCCAAACAAGAGATTGTAGTGGCCGTAATTGACGGCGGGGTAGATACAAGTCACCCAGACCTAAAAAACGTACTGTGGACAAATAAAAAGGAGATTCCGGGCAATGGGATCGATGATGATGGCAATGGTTACATTGATGATGTTCATGGCTGGAACTTTATTGGCTCGAAAAAGGGAAACCTTGAATTTGATAACCTGGAACTGGTACGATTATTACGCATTTACACTCCAAAATATCAATCTACCACCAATTTAACGCCTTTAGATAGCGCGCAGAAAGAGGAGTTTAGGTTGTATAAAAAAATGGTTGGCGATTTCGGTAAGAAATACGAAGATGCCAGCAATACTTTTTCAGTACTGATTGCCATTAACAAGGTATTAGATTCAGTTGCAAAAATCAATAAAAAAGAAATCCCCACTCTGGCGGATATCGACCAATATAAAGCCGACGACGACACGGAGGAACAGGTAAAAACAATTATCAGGAAAGGCGCTAAAGAGGATGGCGGTTTCGAGAAGTTTTATAAAAATATAAAGGACGGTTATAAGCAATACGATGCCATGCTTAAGTATAACTTGAACCCTAAATACGATATGCGTGCGGAATTGGTGGGCGATGATTACAGCGATGCTAACCAACGCAATTACGGAAATAATGATGTAAAAGGACCGGATGCTTTTCATGGTACGCATGTTTCGGGGATTATTGGTGCCGATAGGAACAATGCTGAAGGCATTTTAGGGGTGGCCAACAACGTAAAAATTATGGCCATCAGGGTAGTGCCTACTGGCGATGAACGCGATAAAGATGTGGCCAATGGCATTCGCTATGCGGTTGATAATGGTGCGCGGGTAATTAACATGAGCTTTGGTAAAAGTTATAAGTGGGATAAAAAAGCGGTAGATGAAGCTGTAAAATATGCCGAAGAAAAAGGAGTTTTATTGGTACATGCTGCCGGAAACGATAATCAGGATAATGATGTAGAAGAAAATTTCCCCAATAAGTTTTTTGATGGTAAAGAATCGGAGGACTATAAGCAAGCACATAAAAAGGCCAGTAACCCCGATTTTACACCACCAAAACCCAATGCACAGTATGGTGGGATGGGAATGCGGTCTCCTTACGATAGAACTTCTGCTTTAAAGCCTGTGCCTGTTGATGCTGCTAAGTTTAATCTTCCGCATGCTGCCAACTGGATAGAAGTAGGTGCAAGTGCCTATAAAGATGATGATAACCTGAAAGCCGATTTTTCGAATTACGGAAAATACAATGTGGATGTTTTTGCGCCAGGTTTTCTGATCAACTCAACGGTTCCAGGTAATAAATACGAAGAAGCCGATGGAACAAGTATGGCCTCGCCAGTTGTAGCTGGCCTGGCAGGTTTAATTTTAAGTTATTACCCCGAACTAAAGCCGATGGAGGTTAGGGATATTATTATGAAATCGGTATCGAAGGTTGCCCATAAAATTAAATACAAAAACGAAAAGGGCGAGAACGTTCGCGTACTGTTTAGCGAAATCTGTGTAAGCGGTGGTATAGTAAATGCCTACAACGCCTTAAAACTGGCCGAAACCTATAAATAATTAATGAGGGTGCTTAGCCACTACTATAAGTGGTTTAACAAACTGCTGTATGGTACCGAATGGATATTGTTTGGCTTTTAAATGGGCGATAAAGTTATCCATACGCGCAATCATTTGCGCTCCGGTATTTTTGCGTACGTAAGCCGGAAAACCAAAACGTTCAAAATCATTCAGATCGGTAAATTCCCAGGGGTGAAAATAAATGTTGAGGTAATGATCTTTTTGATAAGCCCATTTGGCTAAGCTTTTGTAGATACCCAGTGGGAGATTATGAAAAGATAACCAGAATAACGGGAACCTGAACCACGGACTTACCGAAGCGGGCAGCTGCAATACATTGTTTTGCATGAAGTAGGTTCTGGAAATATGGAAATTATTATAACGGCCGGGTAAATAAGTTGGATTAATAGAAGAGTTATAGGCATAACCTGCCTTTTCCACCTCGCGTTCATCAACGGGCATCATCCGCGCCATGCGGTAGCCGGTAATTTCCTGTCCTGAAAGTTCTTCGAGTTTTAATTTCGACTGCAATAAATGTTCAGGCTTAAAATCGGAGTGGTAATACCCATGCGAAGCGAGCTCATGACCGCTATCAACAATCCTTTTAATCAGATCGGGAATATTTTCGGCAAAGGTTACGGTGCAGAAAAAGGTGGCTTTTACCTGGTGTTTATCCAAAAGATCTAAAATAGCAATGGTACCCGCCCTCGAAATGGAGATCTGATCTTCAAAAGAAATCGTTTTCCCATATTCAAAAGGCATATCGAATTCTTCGATATCGAAACTTAACAGAACCATTTATTGTTGCTTGATATTAGTTGAACGGATAATGTAATTGGGCCGGTTTTTAGCCTGCATAAACATCTTACCCACGTAAATGCCTATAATACCTAAAATAATGAGCTGTAAGCCGCCAAAAAATACAATAGTCATAATTACCGATGCCCAGCCAGAAACCTCAACATGGTTAACAAAAGCATAGATAATATACGGCACATACAAGACAGAGGCAAACGACAGGATAAAACCGAGATAAACCGCCGTATAAAGCGGCTTGATACTGAAAGAAGTAACACCATGTAAGGCGAGCCTTAACATTTTTTTGAGTGTGTATTTGCTTTGACCTGAGAAACGTGCTGCAGGATTGTATTTGATGGCAAACTGTTTAAAACCCAGCCATTTTACCAGGCCACGTAGAAATGGTTCGTTTTCGTGAAAATTACGGAAAACATTAACCACACGCTGATCGAGCAGGCGGAAATCGGCTGCCCCCGGCTCCAGATCAATATCAGAAAGCCAGTTTAAGGTTTTATAAAACAGGCTGGATGAGCTTCTTTTGCCTTTCGATAAATTTTTATCTTCTTCGCGGATGGTGTAAACCACTTCGTAACCGACTTCCCATTTGGCAATCATATCCGGAATCAGCTCTGGTGGATGCTGCATATCGCAATCCATCGAAATTACGCAATCGCCAAAAGCATGATCCATGCCAGCCTTAACGGCTAACTGGTGACCAAAGTTTTTAGAAAATTCGAGAAAGAATACATTCTCAGCCGTAGCTGCATATTCTTTTATTTTTTCGAGTGTATGGTCGGCACTGCCATCATCAACCAGGATAATTTCGTAATTGTAACTAAGCGTAGCAAAAACCTTTTTAATACTTTCGGCAATTACAAAAATATTATCGGCCTCGTTATACGCTGGGATGACTATAGAAACTAATTTCTTCATTTATCGGCAATCAGATAAGACTCAAAATCTTCTTTCAGCATTTGGTAAACAATGGTAAACCAAATTACCACGCAAGGTAGGGCTTTAAGCGAATATAGACGAATAAATTCTTTAACAGCCCTTGGGAAAATATCGGTTGGCGACAAGCTGGTGAGGATAAAAGCGAAGACAAACAATGCGATTATCCAGCCTTTTTGCTCTTGTTGAATGGTAAACCAGATGGCTACACCTGCAAAGGCAATAACGTAGGTGGGCGACTCGGATCCGCTACTGAAAATTACGGTAAAAATCAATGTAGAAGCCAACAGCATCAACCTGAAACCGGTATGTTTAAACTGTGCAGTTCTTAAATAAGGTAAGCCGAATAAAATTACCCCACCTAATAAAAAGGGCATGTTGGGGATGGTCACATCACCCGTTATCCTTCTGGCCATTCCCATTAAAGAAATATCCTGAAAAGATGTTAACGAGGCATTTAGATCATTTTTATGGGCAAGCGAATGGTACCAGTCGCTGTATGATTGTATAACGAATGCTGGCGAAGAAATAAGCATAGGCAGTGCAAACAACAGTATAAATGCCACCAAACCTGCCAGTATAAATTTCAACTTGTTTTTGGTAAAGAAGAAGAAAGCTAAGCCAACAATGCCGTATAACTTAACTAAAGTGCCTAAAGCAATAAAAAAAGCCGATTGAATTTCTTTCTTTTTAACCAGGTAAGAAAAACTGAGCAATATAATTCCCGTAAGGGCAATATTAAACTGAAAACTAAACAACGCCGTAAGGGTTTCGTGTGCACAGATCCAGGCAATAACCGATCTCTTTTTAAGGCTGAGGGGCAGACTGTAAATACCCCAAAGCAACACCGCTACATTGGCTATATTCCAAAGGATGGTACCCACACCATCGGGCAATAAAGCAAAGGGAGCAATGAGTACCGAAAATACAGGGCCATAGTGGTTGCTGTCGGCATATTCGGGGTAATTGAGGTATAAGTTTTGCAAATCGGCCGTGTGCCAATACACATATTTAAAAATAAGGTAATTGTTATAGGCGTGGTGATGGTATTGCTTGTACCCCGCTATAATAGCCAATATAAGGTATATGGCAATCAGGCATTCCTTTTTTAAAAGAAACGAGATTAGTTTTTGACGTTTAACGTTTGGAGCAGGAATCATTGTTTTTGGCGCTGCAATATAACTATTTTAACAGTTCCGCTGATAATATATTCTGTTTCGGATTGGGTTGATAGGGGAGATGGCCTGGTGGTGATTGGAGGAGTTAGTTTTTAGCAAAAACATTGGAGGACTGATTAAGATTGCCAGTCAAGCTGGCAATGACGGTTTATGAAACGGAATCGCAAAAAAAAATGTGTCTATACAACAGGATTTAATGTCGGGACTACGCTTCAGTTACAATCCCGAATTTCTATGATGGATCATTTTTAAGGTTTTAATTTAATCACCGTAAACGAATAAGCAGGTATTTCGAGCTGTTGACCCGCAGTAAGCGTGATGTTGCTGGTTACAGGCAAAACTTTCTTGTCGGCAGGGTTTCCGGATAATACCGTTTTGGTGGCATTAAAACTATTTTGTTTCGAATTTAAATCCAACGTTGTGTTTACCGCTATCGGAAGCAGGTTAACGAGTTTAACGGTAATTTCGCCGGTTGCCGAATCTTTCACCATTGAGCAAGCTATTCGTTTTTTAACAGCTTCCTGGTTTGCCGAAAGCGCCAGGGTAGATGGTATGTAGGTATCGCCACCATTTTGTCCGTACAGCTGTTGCACGTAATAGCCAATGGTAGGCTTTACTTCGCTATTGTTAAAATAAATTAAATCGGGGTTCCACTGGGTATGGCCTTCTTTGGCAATTAATGGCGCGTAAGAAGCCATGCTCACCACATCGCCATTGCGCTCTAGCGAAATCAGATATAATGCTTCGGATAAGGAGGTTTCCAGATTGGTTTTGTTGCCCCCGGGCAAACTTGCTGCATATTCACCCAGATAAACTTTTGATTTACTGCGATCGTAATTGTCGTAAAAATCCTGATTATTAATAAACCAACCCGGCGATTGGTAATAATGCTCATCAATAATGGGAACGTTCAGGTTTGAGGCAATTTGCCAGCCTGCATCGTAGTCGCTGCCTTCAAAAAATGGTCCGGCTGTGCCGATAATGGTAATTTCGGGATGTGCTTTGCTCAGTGCCTTATAAATCATAGCAAATCGTTCGGCAAATACTTCGGTAATCTGATCTTCGTTGCCTATGCCGATATACTTTAAATTAAAAGGTTTTGGGTGACCAGCCTCAGCGCGTTTTTTGCCCCACGGGGTTTTGATGTCGCCATTGGCATATTCAACCAGATCGATAATATCCTGAATATATGCACCCATTTCGCTCATCGGGATGCCACCTTGTTGCCCGCCACCACCTGTTGACGAATTTTGGCAAGGTACACCTGCTGCAATAACGGGAACTGGAGCAGCGCCAATATCTTCGCAATACTGAAAATATTCAAAATACCCCAATCCCATAGTTTGATGGTAACCCCAAAGGTTACGGTCGGGTTTGCGCGATTCGAGCGGACCGATGGAGTTTTTCCATTTATAAATATTCGCAATACCATCGCCATGCGCCAAACAACCACCGGGGAAACGTACAAACCGCGGCTTAATGCCTGCAATTGTTTCAGCTAAATCGGCTCTCAAACCGTTTTTACGGTTTTTAAAAGTATTTTGAGGAAATAAAGAAACCATATCTACTGCAAAACGGCCTGCAGTTTCGAGTACCAGCTCTAATTTGGCATCAGTAACAACTGCAGTGGGTACAAGGGTAACCGCTTGTTTTTGCCAATTTGTTGTGCCAATTTTTAAAGTAGCCGCTGCTATAACACCGGCTGTAGCACTTGTAAGTCTTACTTTTATGTTCAACTTTTCTTTACTGGCCAGTTTTGTAAAAACAGAAAAAAGATAAGCCTCACCCTTTTTCAAGGCAATATCATCAAAGCCACTGTTGCTTAAAGTAGCGCCAGCACCTGTAGCGTTTACCACTGCATAGTGTGGGTTATTGGGGTGAATGGGCGAAACAGAATCAATTTGTAATGTGGCATCTTTGCCTGCTATGGCCCAGGCGTAGGTGTTATTCCAGTTTTTATCATTAAAACCTTTGTCGCGCGGGTGATATTCAAAATCGCGGTTTTGGATGAGTTCTGCATAAAGCCCGCCGTCGGCTGCATAGTTTAAATCTTCGAAGAAAACACCCGTTAACAGGTTACTAATGGCTTTGGGTTTTTCGGGCTCAAAGGTTATTTTGGCGCTTATCGGTTTTAATCCGGTAAAACGGAAAGCATCATCTTTAGTCTGTTCTGCATTCTGTTTACTTTTATAATCCTGCAGTTCGTAAGCTTTTTTTAGTGCTAAAATATCGTTATAAGGCAGGTAAAACATTTGCCCTTCCTGTTTGCCATCCATATTAATAGCAGTACTGGCATTGCGATAGGCCGATGCAGTTACAGGCTTTGCGGAGGTGTAATGACTTAAATCTTTAGATTTTACTTCGAAATATTTTCCTTCAGCATCTGTATATATGACTGTGTATTCATCAGCACTGGCATTGTAGCTAATTACCGGTCGCAATACATTTTTACCGCTATTTACATAAGGGTAGCTTTGTGGCTTCCAGTTAACCAGGTTGGCCGATTGGGCAATAGCAAACTGCATGGTTTGGTTATTCAGGCTCCATGCGCAAATCCACCGCTTATTTTTCCCCTGAATGAGGTAGGGGTTAATCATTTTCTTTTCACTACCCCAACGACCATAATCGCTTTTTAAAAAGGTGTAATTATTGCCAACTGGTGTCCAGTGCTGTTTATCTAAACTCCAGGCAAAACGTAAGCCGTTTGCATTGTAGGCAAAAAGATAAGCCGAATCAGGTTCATTTTTTTCGAGTGCAGATGCATTTATAACTGTAAGCGAAAGAACTGTAAGCAGCAATAATAGCTTTTTCATATGTGTATTGAGTTATCCTGATTAAAACTTCATATCTAAATTCCATTTCCGGGCCAGCGCTGTTGCCTCTTTTTTAGTAAGGTGTATTACTGCACCGTGTTTGGGAGAAGAGAAGTTGGTTGATTTCATTACCCCTTCATTAAAACGTCCCAGATTAGTGAAATTGATGAAATCGCTGGTTTCGCTGAAACCGAAATTATGTGGGTTAATGCGGTAGATATCATAAATGAGCACCCATTTGTTTTCTCCAATGCGTTTGTAAACCGTAGGCGCCTCGCAGCCTACCTTTTCCGGATCGTACCAGCGATCGTCATATTCGTAATTTTTATTGATGGATGAAGAAACGGCTTGTTTTACCCCTGAGGTGCCATCGTGCGGAACGTAAAACATGTGGAAACGATCGCCCACTTTGGTAATATCGGCGTCGATATACGATACATCTTTCGGGTATTGAAAAAGCAGTTTGGGTTGCGATTCGAATTTGGTAAAATCTTTATCCATGTAAGCATAATAAAGTCTGTCTTTACCGTTGGCAAAACGCATGGTAAAGTAGATCATCAGCTTATTTTCTTTTTCGTCAAATATCAGTTCTGGCGCCCAGGCGCAGCCAATATCTGCCAGTTCAGGGAAAGATTGATCGACGCGTAAAACCCGGTGCGACCAATGGATTAGGTCTTTCGATTTCATGAGCACCAGGCCGCGGTTATTGCCCCAGCCATAAGCTTTACCATCGCGTTCCCATTCGGTGTTGCGGTAACCGGCCTTTTGTCCGTAAATGTGTAAATCGGTTAAGGCCATATAAAACATGCCATCTGGCCCACGGTAAATATGCGGATCGCGGATACCTTTCTGCTCGGCAATGGTATCGCCGGCAATAACGGGTTTGGCCTGGTTTACATCGGTAAAACTGTAACCATCTTTGCTCAAAGCCATATACAAACCATGGGTATCATCTTTAAAATATACCATCAGGTAAGCGGCCATGTCTTTTTCGCGTGGTTGCCGTTTTTGCTGTGCGCAAAGGTTTATCGAAAAGAGCAGGCAAATGAAGCATGCCAGAGTACGGTAAAGAATAATCATTGGCTTAATATTTGGTTTTAGCAGATTGAATCTACTAAAATAATAAATAATCGTTACTATGACGATTATTTACTCCAATAATTAAAACCAACTAAATCTCTTCTGCCAGAGTGGTGGAAACAGTATTTTGTTCTTTGTGTAATTCTTTGCTTCTGATACGGCTCAGGGTTTCGAGGCGCATCCCCAGATAGCTGGCCAGATAGCGTTGTGGAATCCGGTTCATGTCTATTTTTTTACTTTCTTCGAGCATGCGGTAGCGGCGCAGGGCATTTGGAATCCGCGCCAGTATTGATCTTTCTGAAGCCGCATAATAGTGCAGTGCCAAAAGCTTACGACTAATCACATTGGCTTCCTCATATTTGGCATAAGTAGCATCGATTAAAGTGTAAGGTATGCGAATCAGCTCGCATTCTTCGAGTGCCTGAAGATATTCTACCGAATGATAAGCCTTGTGATCGGGATGGCGAATGGCACCTACTATGTTGTTACCGAAACTGAACCAGGTAGTAATATCTTTTGCACCGTCTTTAACAAAGCCGCGTACAATGCCACTTTTTACAAAGTAAAGCGCAGCATTACTGTCAATAGGCGAAACAATGTGTTTGTTTTTTCTAACCACGACCAGCGAACAATGTTTTTCATAGTCGGCAATCATCGAATCGGAAACAGGGTGGTACTGTTCAAAAAATTGAATCAGCGGCTTTACAAAAGAGCTGTTTTGGGGATGGAGCATCATATTGTAACTTTTTTTTGTTGAATAGTAGTATGTAAACAAGGCAATATGTCAAAACTGGCGATGGATAAATGTGCTCATGTTAAGCCATTTGAAGCACGTTTAAACTGTAGAGAGATGATATAATTGCGATGTGTTTGGTTTAATTAAAGCTTATGTACGAAGAATATAGCTGCACGGTTTTTCGAAATAGGATTATTTATACAAATAAAGTTGTAATAATAAAGTTACATAATTTTTATTGTAAAAAACGATAGCTGTGAGGAATTAACTTTCTAAAATTAACTAAAACCTTCTGTATGGGATGGGGTTAGGGTAATATAACCTATGGGAAATATGGAAAGAAAAGATACTAAAAGAAAGATTATTGCCGAAATTACAACTACCGGATTACAAGCCGCAACAAAAAAGCTGGGTGCAGCAGTAAGCCGAAAACAGATTAGAAAAGGGGTTTCAAAGAATATTAGTCTTATTGATCAATTACTGCGCTTAGTTACTACTAAGAATATCGACCCAGCCAAAAAAATGCAAAGAAACATTGAGTTGGGGGCGCTGGGGGTAATTGCCCTAAACACTTTTTACAAAGGTTTTAAAAGGAAAAAGAAATTATGGGTGTTAGAAGGTGTTTTTTTAACCGCTGCACTGGCAGGAGCAATTTTGGTAACCCATTTGGTCAACCCAAAAAACAAAACCAACTAGGCCATTTGCTTTAACCTTGATGTTTTAGCCTGTTTTATATAGTTATCTAAAAACTGACCAATGCCTGTTGTGGCATAGCCCATCAGCCTGGAGTTTTCGCCCAGTTCTGACGATACAATGGTAGTTTTTTCTCTGATTTGAGTCATACAATAGGTATTAATGGCCTGTTGCATGGGTAAGGTGATGTATTGCTTTGCTTCTGCAATTTTTCCGCTTAAAATAATCAGTTCGGGGTTAAACAGCTGAATGAGCATGGCAATGCCCTTGCCCATGTGGGTGCCAATGTTAGAGAGTAACTGAATGGCGTACTGATCGCCTTTGTTGGCGGCAGCAATGATAACGGCCGGTTCTATTCTTTCCAGTTCTTCGTTACTGAGTTTATTGAGCATAGAATTTTTGCCCGATAAAATACCTTCTTTGGCCATTTCGGAGAGTGCATTGCCCGATGCAATAGTTTCGAGGCAGCCGTGTTTGCCACAATAGCACAGCGCGCCATTTTCTACAAAGGGGATATGTCCCAATTCGCCCGAAAAACCACAGGCACCGGGCCTCAGTTTACCATCCATAATAATGCCCAAACCAACACCCCAGTCCATTAGTAAAATAAGCGCATTGTTTTTGCCTTTGGCCATGCCATGGGTAAATTCGGCCATGGTAGAGCCATTTACGTCGTTCTGTATGACTACAGGCAGTTTCAGCATCTTTTCGAAGGCTGCTGTTAGCGAAATATTTTCTGCATCATTCAAAAAATAGCTGTAGTTCTCGCCGCGCGCTGCATCTATCAAGCCTGGCATCCCCACACTGCAGCCAATCAGTTCATCGGTTGATATATTTTCTGACACCAGAATCTCCTGTAAATGTGTATTTAAAATATGGAAGAAATCGGCCCGGCTTTTTGAGATGGGGAGCGCGATGGTTTTGGGGCCAAATATGAAATTATAATTGTTATCCATAATGGCTATTTTAGTGTGAAACAATTCGATATCGATACACACAATCAGGATTTTTTTATCCTTTAAACAATATAGATCAGGTTTTCTGCCACCCTGCGATACCCCATAACCTTTCTTTTCAATCCAACCTTCTTCGGTTAAACTACCAATGAGTTTCAAAATACTGGGAGTACTCATGTTCATCCTATCGCATAATGCCGAAACGGGCGAGGGGCCCATGCTGAAAAGGTATTTAATCAGCTCGTATTTCTGGGTGAGCCTTTTATTTCCCTCATTATTCGATATATTATTTAATAGATTAAGGTTCATGAATATTTGGTTGAATTTGGATAAATATATAGAACTTCTATTAAAATTTTATAAAAGTTTTTTTCATACGTAAAGAAATAAACGATGTTTTGTCTTTTTAACAATTTCTTGCTAACATTAACTAACCAAATATGCTATTTAATGTCGCCATACCCATTTTAAAAAATATATGCGCTGGCCATTATTTTAGATTGAACACCAGATAAGTTTATTTCTACACCACAACCAAAATGAAAACTAAAGAAGAACCTCAAACAAACTCCAGAAGAGACTTTATTAAAAAAACGGCAGTGGGCCTTGCTGCCTTTACCATTGTGCCCCGTTATGTACTGGGCGGACAAGGCTTTATTGCACCCAGCGATAAATTAACCAAAGCGGTTATAGGCGTTGGTGGTATGGGGCGTGGGCATTTTGTTTACGATGGCACCCAGGTGGTTGCTATTTGCGATGTAGACACCAGGCATATTGCCAAATCGTTACCCATGTTGGATAAGGGCGTAAAAACCTTTAGCGATTATCGCGAATTATTGAAACTACCTGAAGTAGATATTGTACATATTGCTACTCCGCCGCACTGGCACGGCACCATGGCCATTGATGCTGCCAATGCAGGTAAAGATATTTGGTGCGAAAAACCAATGACCCATACCATAGGTGAAGGTAAAAGGGTAATGGAAGCCGTACAGCAACACGGCCGCATGTTTCGTTTAAATACCTGGTTTAGGTTTAAAGATACTTTTTACGGGATGGGTACTACCGTAAAGCCTATTAAGAAGCTGGTTGATAGTGGTTTGCTGGGCTGGCCTTTAAAGGTTACCGTAAGTAAACATACCGGTTACGACTGGAAATTTTATTGGGTAGGCAAAGAAAATTTACCTGTTGAGCCTGTACCGGCCGAACTAGATTATAACTCGTGGTTAGGACCAGCGCCATTTAAACCATACAGCACCCACCGCGTACACGGTACTTTCCGTGGTTACTGGGATTATGATGGTGGTGGCTTAAGCGATATGGGCCAGCATTACCTTGATCCGATCCAATACTTTTTGGGTAAAGACGATACCAACCCGATTTCGGTTGAAGTAGATGCCCCGCAACAACACAGTGATGCCGTGGGTACCTGGAGAAGGATTACCTATACCTATGCCGATGGTTGCCAGATTATTTTAGATGGCGAAGGTAAAGATACCAATGTGCCTTATATAGAAGGACCAAAAGGAAAGCTGTATCCGGGCTTTAAATCCGATATTCCGGATTTGGAACGTAAACTGGCTGCATTCCCTGATCCGGCACCACAAATGACGGATTTTGTTACCTCGGTAAAAACCAGACAGCAATTTGCGTTGAACGAAGAAAACGGCCACCGCTCTTGTAATATCGTAAATATTGGTTTGGCAGCACTCCGTTTAGGCCGCTCGTTAAAATTCGATCCGGTAAAACAAGAGTTTATCGACGATGAAGCAGCCAATAAACTGATTAACCCGGTTATGCGCGCACCATTCACCATATAGTTCAACCAACCAAATTTTACAACAATTTTTAATTGATAACAATGATCAAGAAATTAATATTTGCGCTGTTGGCTATTGTGATGTTGCAACAGGCCATATATGCACAAGATAAAACCGACCAGCGTACCACTACTACCCGCATTGCCGATTTACTGGCCCAGCTACCCGCGCGCGATGCCAAACAGCTGAAAAGAAACATGCAGGAAATTGCCGATTTAGGCGAAGATGGCTATGTAAACCTGATTGGTGGCTTAGCCCCCGGAGCTAAAGGAAATGCCGTAATTGAATATGCCGTGAGCGGATTTTCTGCTTACGTAAGTCAGGCCGGACAAGAAAGCCTGCGTAAAATGAGTGCCAGCGCTTATTGCAAGGCACTGGCTAAATTAAGCGATAATCCAAACAAAGCTTTCCTCATCAGTCAGTTCGAGCTGGTAGGTAACGATGCGGCTGTTGCCTGTATTGCACCTTATTTAAAAGATGAAGTACTAGCCGATCCGGCGGCAAGGGCTTTGGCTAAAATTAATACCGAAAGCACTACCGCTGCTTTGCTGGCTGCTTTGCCTGCAACTGGTGCTAAAGCACAATTGGCCATTGTAGATGCCCTTGGCCATAGTCATTCTAAAAAAGCAGCGGCAACCATTCAAAGCCTTTTTCAAGGTAAAATGAGTGGCGATGTAGCTAAAGTTTGTCTGTATGCACTCGCTAACATTGCCGATCCGGCTTCGAAAGCAGTAATGGCCAATAGCGCCAGCAGCGTGGGCTTTAAACCCGAAAATACCAATGCAGTTGATGCTTATATCGTTTATGCCAATAACCTGTTGTTAACCGATAAAGCATTGGCTACAAGCATTGCAAAAGAAATATTAGAAAAAGCACAAGGCGATGATTTGGTGCATACCCGTACGGCAGCATTAAAAATAATTGCCGGTACTGAGCCCGATTATTTATTGACCGCTTTAAGCGACCCTAGTTTTAAATACCGTGCCGCTGCATTGAAATTTGCTACGGCTAATTTGCTTGCCGGTAAAGGTACAGCCGATGCCTGGGTAAGTAAACTGGGCAAGGCCGATGCCGAAACGCAGGTAGCCATTATTAAAATGCTGGCCGAGGCTAAAGTACAAACTGCATTGCCTGCGGTTAGTAAACTCATTAACAGTAAAGATGAAAATGTAAAGTTAGCGGCTATTGAAGCTACTGGTAAAATTGGTCAGCAAGCTGCATTGGCTACCTTGCTTAAATCGATGGCTAAGGCCGATACCACAACATTAAATGCCTATAGCAATGCCTTATTGAGAATGAAAGGCGATGGAGTAACTGCCGGGGTAGCAGCCTTTATCCCTAAAGCTAAACCAGCTGCTCAGGTTGCATTAATTAATGTATTGGCTGCCCGTGCAGCGCATAACGAGTTGCCGGCCATTTATAGCCTGCTTAAAAATAAAAACACCGAAGTTAAGGGTGCAGCTTTCAAGGCGTTATCAACAACTGTAAACGCAGCAGATTTACCGCAGTTATTTACTTTATTAAACGAAACTGCCGATCAGGCTGAGTTGGTTAGTGTACAAAATGCCATTATATCGGCCGTAAAAGGTGGAAACGAAGCACAGGTAGATGCCATTTTAAAACAAATGGATGCTGCAACAGCAGAAAAGAAACCTTTGTATTATAAAATACTGGCTAGTTTAGGCGGTAAAAAAGCATTGGCAGCAGTTTCAACAGCTTTCAGCAATGGTAGCGAAGCTGATAAAAATGCCGCTTTACAGGCTTTATCATCGTGGAACGATAGCGGATCGGCTGATGAGCTGATTAAAATAGCGCGTACCACCACCAATGCAGATTATTTAAATCAGGCTCTGGCTGGTTATTTAAGGTTAATCAATACCTCAAATGCAGCGCCTGAACAAAAACTGCTGATGTTGCGCAACGCGATGGCGGTAGCCAAAACCACCCAGCAGCAACAGGAGATTTTGAAATCTGCTGATCAGGCGAAAACTTTCAATACCCTGGTTTTTGCAGGTAAATACCTTGATAATCCGCAATTGCAACAAGCCGCTGCCACTACCGTGATGAATGTGGTAATGGCCGGAAAATACAATGGTACCATTGTAAAAGACCTGATTAATAAAACCATTCAGGTATTAAAAGGTGGCGATGCCGAATACCAGAAAGAAGGCTTACGCAAGTACCTGTCGGAAATGAAAGCAGACGAAGGTTTTGTTTCGGTATTTAATGGTACCGATTTAACCGGCTGGAAAGGTTTAGTTGCCGATCCGATCAAAAGGGCCAAAATGGATGCTGCTACCCTGACTACCGAACAGGCCAAAGCCGATGCCGAAATGAGAGATAGCTGGAAGGTGGTTAACGGCGAACTGCAGTTTCAAAGCCATGGCAATAACCTGGCTACGGTAAAAAAATACGGCGATTTTGAAATGCTGGTAGATTGGAAAATCATCGACGATAAAAAAGGAGAGGGCGATGCCGGTATTTACCTGCGCGGTACACCACAGGTACAAATCTGGGATAATGCCCGCGTAAAAGTAGGTGCCCAGGTGGGTTCGGGTGGTTTGTACAACAATAGGGTAAACCCAAGCAAACCATTGGTAGTTGCCGATAACAAACTGGATGAATGGAATACCTTCAGAATTTTGATGCATGGCGACCGTGTTACGGTGTACCTGAACGGGCAATTGGTAACCGACAATGTGGTGCTTGAAAATTACTGGGATAAAAACCTGCCGATTTTTGCCGAAGAGCAAATCGAATTACAAGCTCATGGATCGCCGGTAGCTTACCGCGATATTTTTATCAGAGAAATACCAAGGCCAAAACCTTTTGAGTTAAGCGCACAAGAGAAAAAAGAAGGCTATAAAATATTGTTCGATGGTACCAATATGCACAACTGGACCGGTAATACTACCGATTACATTATCGAAGACGGCAATATTGCCATCAGGCCAAAACCAGGTAAAGGATCGGGTGGTAACTTATTTACCAAAGATGAATTCAGCGATTTTATTTATCGTTTCGAATTTAAACTAACCCCAGGTGCCAACAATGGTTTAGGCATCCGTGCACCTTTTGAGGGCGATGCAGCTTATGAGGGCATGGAACTTCAGATTTTAGACAACGAAGCACCTATTTACAAAGATTTGCATGTGTACCAGTACCACGGTTCTATTTACGGTACCATTCCAGCTAAAAGAGGCTTTTTAAAACCGGTTGGCGAATGGAATTATGAAGAAGTTGTTGTAAATGGTCCGAAAATAAAAGTAATTTTAAACGGAACTGTAATTCTGGATGCCGACATTACCGAAGCAAGAAAAAATGGCGCTGCCGATCATAAACCACACCCTGGTTTATTGCGCGATAGCGGGCACATTGGTTTCTTAGGTCATGGCTCGCCGGTAGAATTCAGAAACATCAGGATTAAAGAACTTAATAAGAAAAAGTAACCCAATCAATTTTATGACTGAAGAAGTAAAAGATTCAGCTGCCGATAGTTCGAGAAGAAATTTTATTAAAACCACTGCCCTTGCGGCAGCTGGTTTTATGATTGTACCACGCCATGTGTTGGGTAAAGGTTTTCTGGCACCCAGTGATCGGTTGCAGGTAGCCGGCATTGGCGTTGGCGGTAAAGGCGAAAGCGATTTAACCGGTGTATTTAAAGGAGGCAAATCCGATATCGCTTTTCTATGCGATGTGGACGACAGACGTGCGGCCAATTCGGTAAAACGTTTTCCTAAAGCCAAATATTACAAAGATTACCGCCAGATGCTGGATAAAGAATCCAAAAATATTGATGGCGTAGTGATTTCAACACCCGATCATAACCATGCCATGCAAGCCATGGCAGCTATGCAACTGGGCAAACATGTATATGTACAAAAACCTTTAACCCACGATATTTACGAAGCCAGGATGCTTACCGAAGCGGCGAAGAAATATCAGGTGGTTACGCAAATGGGTAACCAGGGCGCTTCGGGCGAAGGGGTACGCAAGTTGAAAGACTGGCTGGATGCCGGCCTGATTGGTAAAGTGCACACCGTATATTGCTGGACCGATCGCCCGGTATGGCCGCAAGGCATTTCGTGGCCGGCCACAGGTGGTAACATCCCTGCCGAACTGGATTGGGATTTATGGCTGGGCAGTGCGCCATTTAAACCTTATGTAGATAAACTCGTACCCTTTAACTGGCGCGGCTGGTGGGATTATGGTACGGGTGCCATAGGCGATATGGGCTGTCATTTGGTAGAACCACCTTTCCGGATCCTCGAACTCGATACCCCAACCAGTGTTGAGTGTAGCGTGGGTAGCGTGTATGTTGATGAGTTTAAACGGGGTTATTTCCCTGAAAGCTGTCCGCCTTCGAGCCATGTAATTATGACTTTTGATAAAACGAAAAAAACCAAAGGCAATTTACAAATGCACTGGATGGATGGTGGTATTAAACCTGAGCGTCCGGAAGAGATGTTGCCAAACGAATCGTTCGGCGATAATGGCACCTTGTTTATTGGTACACGCGGTAAAATGATTTGCGATACCTATGGTGCTAACCCAAGGCTGCTGCCATTAACCAAAAATGCTACTGACCGCACCAAACCTAAAGCACCACGCGTACCGGGCGACGTAGAGGGGCATTATACCCAGTGGGCCGAAGCTGCTATTGCCGGTTACGGTAAAATAGAGTTGAGCTCGCCTTTCGAAATAGCTGGTCCGCTTACCGAAACCCTTTTAATTGCCAACCTGGCCATTAGGGGGATAGATGTAAAACGACCTAAGGCTGATGGCAAGGGTTTCACTTTCCCGGGCAGGGATATTAAAATGCTTTGGGATAAGCAAAACATGCGCGTAACCAATTTTGATGAAGTAAATCAGTTTGTAAAACGCGAATACCGCAAAGGCTGGAGCCTTGGGGTATAACCTGAAACAATGAGTTTAGAACAGAACAATATAAAAGTATTGGTGGTAGGCTGTGGCAATATGGGAGCATCCCATGCCATGGCTTATCACATTTTAGCGGGTTTCGAAATCTGCGGATTGGTTTCTACCGGTAACAGCAAAAATGTATTGAATGAAAAACTGGGCGGTGGCTATCCGTTGTTCAGCGATTTTTACCAAGCTTTAGCTGCTACCCAACCCGATGCCGTGTGCATTTCTACTTACCCCGATACGCACGAAGCCTATGCCGTAAAATCGTTTGAAAGCGGTTGCCATGTGTTTATCGAAAAACCATTGGCCGATACCGTAGAAGGTGCACAGCGTGTTGCCGATGCCGCTAAAAATGCAGGTAAGAAGCTTTTGGTGGGTTATATTTTACGTTACCATCCATCCTGGGAGAAGTTTATCGAACTCTCGCACGATATGGGTAAACCCCTGGTAATGCGGATGAACCTGAACCAGCAAAGCCACGGGCCTAAATGGACGGTACATCGCAACCTGATGAAAAGCCTGAGCCCGATTGTAGATTGTGCCGTGCATTATATTGATGTAATGTGCCAGATGACGGGATCGAAACCGATACAGGTAAGTGCCATTGGTGCCCGTTTAACGGATGAGGTGCCGGAATGGAATTACAATTATGGCCAGTTGCAGATCCGTTTCGAAGATGGCTCGGTAGGCTGGTATGAAGCCGGTTGGGGCCCGATGGTGAGTGACAATGCCTTTTTTATTAAAGATGTTTTCGGGCCAAAAGGAGCCGTATCTATCGTAGCCAAAGCTGCGGGTGCTGCCGGTAATTCGGATAATATTGATGCCCATACCAAAACCGAATCCATAAAAGTGCATCATGCAGCACTAAATGGAGCCGATGAATTTGTAAAGGCAGATGAATGGATCGACCTCAGCGATGAACCCGACCACCAGGAACTCTGCAACCGCGAACAACGGTTCTTCTTAAAGGCAATTTTGGAAGATATCGACCTGACCAGGCCAACAGAAGATGCTGTTAACAGTTTAAAGATTGCCTTCGCCTGCGATGAATCGGTTAAAACCGGGGAAATGGTGAGGTTGTAGGAAAAGTAAATCGTCATCTCGACTGTGTTGCACTCCGCTCGAAATGACGATTTTTTATTAAGCATCCGGAATATTAGGCTCCACCAGCTTAATCAGTTTCTCTAACGATTCCTGCCAGCCCAGGTAGCACATTTCAGCCGGGATTACTTCCGGAATACCTTCCTGCAATACTTTCAAATCGGTACCTACCATAGTTTTTTCTAACCAGATCGAAGTGGTCATTACGCCCGGTAAATTAGGATCATCGAATTTATCGGTATATTTCAAAAACGTGTTGGGTTTAACTTCCAGGTATTCGCCGCCAAAAGAGTGGCCGTTGCCAGTTGTAAAATTATGGAACGACATTTTAAAATTGCCACCTTCCTTTACGTCCATCTCGTGTACAGTACAAAGAAAACCGTACGGTGGTAACCAGGACGCAATGGCCAATGCTTCGGTAAAGGCCTTGTAAACTTTTTCAGGCGATGCTTTAATCACCCTGTGTAATGAAACTTTATTGGTTGACATAACTTTAGTTTTTGTGTTTTCTACTCATCTGGCTTTTCGGTTCGCCCGTTTTTATGGTGGTTGCTGCTCCACCGCCCGTATTGCCCGGGGCTTAACAAAGGTGGGATGAAAAACTGATTTTGAATGTGGTAGTATGCGACAATTTTATGGGTAATTTAAGACTGGTTTTACGGTTGTATCCTAAAATGGAATTGTCATCCTGAGGGATTAATTTATTGTACAAAAATCAATATGAGTAACAGCCCTCCCGGGGTCGTCATTTCGAGCGGAGTGCAACGTAGCCGAGAAATCTGTCTCGATAGATTTCTCCGTTGCGCCACCGGTGAAAACCGGCCGGCTCCAGTCGAAATGACGATTTTTCTAGGGGTCTGTCAATGATACATTCCCTTTACTCACCCATGTAAAAAATCAAACTGCCACCATTAATCAGTTGCTGATGGGTAATTTCGTTTTTATTGAGCGGCTTTCCGTTTAACGTAATCCGCGAAATGTAATTGGTGTTTTTGCTCTTATTAAGTGTTTTAATCAGTAATGTTTTACCGTTTTTAAATGTAATACTGCTTTGATTAAACAAGGGGCTGGTGATCTGGTAAACACCAGAAACCGGATCAACCGGGTAGAAGCCTAGTGCTGCAAATACATACCAGGCCGACATTTGTCCGGCATCGTCGTTGCCACTCAGGCCACCGGGGCCATCGCTATATTCCTCGGCCAGGATTTGGCTAACCTGCTTTTGTGTTTTACGCGGCGATGCGGTGTAATTGTACATAAACGGAATCTGGTGCCCGGGCTCATTGCCATGCCAGTATTCCTTTTTAGCAAATATCGAATCGAGCTCATTTTCCAGCTTTTTTTCGCCACCCATCAGTTTAATCAGTCCGGGTACATCATGTGGCACATAAAAAGTGTATTGCCTTGGCGTGCCTTCGGTAATGTAGGGTTCGCGGTGGTCGGCATGGAAGGGACTATACCAGCTGCCATTTTCATACCTGCCCCTGGCCATTCCAACCCGCTTATCGAATATATTTTTATAATTCGAAGCCCTTTCCATCAGTTTTTTATAATCTTCTTTTTTACCCAAATCTTTTGCTACAGTGGCCAAAGCATAATCATCATAAGCATACTCGAGCGTTCTGCTCACTTGTTCTCTTTTATGAAAAGCATCTGGAATGCCATCCTCCATGGGGATATAGCCATATTTGAGGTAGCTGTTAATGCCACGGCGGCCTTTGCCGTTAAGATAAGTGGCCGAATCGGGCATTTGAAATGCATTTTGGCGCATTAAGCGGTAGGCTTCGTTTACATCGTAACCGCGAATGCCCTTGTTATAGGCCGAAGCCAGAAAAGCAGTGGCGTGGTCGCCAATCATGGCTGCTGTATAACTATTCCAACAGGGGAAAATGGGTAACCAACCACCTTGCTGTCCTTTTAGCACCAGAGAATTTGCAAAATCGTTGGCCAAACCAGGTTTTAAAAGTTCTGTAAGGGGTAATTGGGCGCGGTAAATATCCCACATCGAAAAATCATCGTAGTAATTGCCCTTTTTTAATGTTTTATTGGTGTAATTACCTGCAAACTCAGGGTACCTGCCATCCACATCGTTAAATAAACGGGGATGCTGCTGCGCATGGTAAAGTGCAGTGTAGAAAATCCGTTTATTCTTTTCATCAGCCTCGTTAATCTTAATCTGACCAAGCGATTGCTCCCAAATCTGGCTTGTTTTGGCCACAACTGTTTCGAAACTGGCGTTATTGATCTCGGTTTCGAGGTTAAGTTTTGCTGCGGCTATGCTGGTAAAGGAAGTGCCGGCATAAATACTGATGGTTTCTCCTTTTTGTAGTTTAAAGCCCAGCCAGCCGCCTAAATCTTTCTGGTTTTCGATAGTTTGATGCGCAGAAAAACGGGCTCCGCTAAATACCCCACTTGTGGTAAAGCTTTTTTTAATGCGGATAAAAAAATAGCCGCTAAAGCCTGCCGGTTGACCGGAGCCCTGGTAAATGCGGTGGACAGGGTTGTAGCCAGAAATTTCACCTTTTTGCCGGTCAATTTGGATATAGCCTTTGCCCTGATCGCTGTTGGGCGTAATTAAGAGGTAAATACTATCTGCTTGCTGCGCGGTAACTTTGATAACGCCACAACGTAAAGTTGCAGTAGCTTCGGTGAGCAGGTTATAGCCAGGTAAACTGGTTTTGTAATAGGCAGGTGTAGCTACTTCACCCTCATGGGTATAATCGGTAGCATAAGCTGTTGAGCTGGTTTTCAATTTCCCGGCAATGGGCATGATGGTAAAGCTGCCATAATCTTGCGTGCACGAGCCGCTGATCCAGTGGCTGGCCCTGATGCCGTAAAATTTTTTATTGTTGTAGTAATAAGGGGCAAGGCATTTTTTTTCCGAAAGCTGGGTTTGCGGCGTCCACTGGGTCATGCTAAAAGGAGGGGCAACGGCAGGAATGGTATTGGCCAGCTGCTCACTTTTAGCTTCTACATGCTGACTGGCCAACGTGGTACTGGCCGAGGTACCTGAAAAGGGTTGTACATATTTAATTACCGGTTGCTGTGCAAAGGTTTTACCACCAGCAAGGATGAAAAGCAATAAAATGCCGGTATAAAATGTTAAGCGGGTAGCCCGCTGGTAGCCTTGTTGTGCAAATGGTTTGGCAATTTTCATATTGGTAAAGGTAATCATAGCACCGTTTTTATCGGCTATTTAATGGGGTAAATTACTGGTGCGTTATACCCATGGTTTTGCGGTATTTCTGATACATCTCCAGTGCAACATCAACCGGGTTTCCCTGGGGTTTGGTTGGGTAATCTTTTCGCTGATTAACCCATTTCCATTCCCAGTTGCTTACCTCTTCTTTAAACAAACCGGTGTTAAAATCGCTTTGCTGTTTTAAAGATTGCTCTGCACGGGTAAAGAAAAGTTGCCACCTGGGTTTATAAAAATCAGTTAACAAGCCACTCCATTGCCTGCAGGCGTACTCGTTTAAGGGGCTTTTGGCATCGCCCCAAAGGGTTATCAAATCTTTAGCATTCATTTCGTAAAGTGCTTTTTCGGCAGGATTTGTTCCCCATTGCCTGGCTGCACTTACCCATGGCCCGAGCATAAAATCTTTTCTGGTGGCCAAAAGCCTGTCCATATCATCAATCAGCTGTATAAATTTGCTGCGCTCTGTTTTAAATGTAGTCAAGTCCTTATTGCGGTAGGCTGCTACAATTTTTCTTTGTACGGGCAAAGCATAATTGGCCATTACCTGCCGGGTTACATCTACCAGATCGTATTGAAAGCCATCGCTGGTTTTGAAAAGCGGTGCGGCTTTTACAAATTCATCCCAGCCCTGCAATAAATCCTGTCCCCGGTAATTTAAGGTTGTTTTTGCCCAACGGGTTAACGAATCGAAAGTAGGGCGCGCCTGGATAATCGATTCTGCGCCATCTCTGATGTACTTATCGGCAGGTACGCTGTACACCGTTTTGCGTAATATTTCCCAGCCTTTTAACGCATTTACATTGCTTTTTCCGTAGCGGTTGCGTACAAATTTGGGCAGCCATTTGTTCAGGTCAATAGGTTTGGCCTGCCAGGCATTATCCATCATCAGCTCGTACAGTACCGGATTTTGTTCTATGCCTTCCATACTCAGGCCTATGCCTTTCATTTTACCACTTTGCGGATTGTTGAGTGCTTCGGCGGGTGCTGTTGCCACCACATCCATCCGGCCAAACAGGTTGGTGTTGCCACCAAAGTTGTGCAGCATATTCCATATCCAGGGCTTGCCATAAAAACCTTGTGTACGTTTCCAAACTGGTTCAATTTCGGTAGCCAGATCGAGCAAAATCATCTTGTCGTTGGGAACCGCATTGAGCAGTGCCTCGGTTTGGGCTTCTTTCCAAAATTTGCGGTCGCTGTAAAAAAGCCATCCCTGCATTACCCAAATGGCCTTTGGGTCAGCTGCAGACATTCCATCGTAAATCCGTGCACTAAGTTTACCTAAAAAAGCCGGATCGGCAGAGGGCGGCTCATTCTCGTTAAAAGTATCGGCCGAGTAAAGGTGATCGGTGCCCAATAATTCGGTTTGTTTCTGCAGAAATTTCTTCCCAATCTGCGCAAACATCGGGTCTTCCGAATCGAGGATATAAGTATCTGCAAAGCCATTCGTCCAGTTGGTAGCTTTGAGTTTTGCCTGAGGGAATTTATTTTTAAATGCTGCGGGTACGTGACCTGTAAAGGCAGGCAGCACAGGTTTCATCCCCAGTGCACGTTGCCGCGCTAAAATTTTCTTTTGCAGTTCGAAATGGCTTTTCATCCAGCTTAACGGAAGCGGGCCACCCCAGCCATCGATATTGCCCATCCAAAACCACGAGAAATAAGCTGGTCCGGTGAAAAAACCTTTAAGTTCCTCATCCGAAAAGCCCATTTCTTTGTATAAAAGATACCAGGTATATTCTTCGCCGGTAATGGCAAGGGGCATGTTAATGCCATGTAGCGCCATCCAGTCTATCTCTTTTTCCCAACGCGGCCAATCCCACCAGCTCATGCTGTAATTAAAGGTGCAGTAGTTTAAATAGTAACGGTAATCGTAGGGTGTTTCTTTCCTTATTTTCGTTTTTACTGTAGGGAGGATAGCTGGCAGTTTTAAGTTGGTGCCATTCCAGGTAATCTGGCAATGCGCATATTCGGTTAAATAGTAATAAAAAGCCGAAGCCAGGGCAACGCCGCTGCTGCCGCTCAGTACAATCTTATTATTTCTGCTTTCAATTTCAAAAACATCTTTACCATTTGCAAGGGCAATACTTTGCGTAACAAATGCCTGGTGCCTTGTAGGTAAAATACGTGCTATAAGTTGGTTAGAGGAGGCCAGGTAAGACTGAGACCACAGGTTATTAACCGATAGTAGAAGCAAAGCCACAAATAGTATTTTTAGTTTCATATTAAATTTTTAGGAACCACTTTTTATCGAAGAGGAACTTTAAACCAAACAATTGTATAATGAGTACGCCGGTCCAAACGCCTGCCTGTTGCCATGCGGTAGGGATGGTTTTAATAATCCCGCCAAAGAGGAAGGTAGCGGTAGATTCGAAATTGAACAGCCCGTGCGCACAAACGTAAATTAAAATCGAATTGGTACCTATCCACACCATTGGTATGCACCATTTTTGGTAACTGCGCACATCAATCAGGTAATAGAAAAGTGTAAACAGTAAAATGCTCCAGCCGCCTGCAAAGAGTACGAAAGTGCTTGTCCACATGGTTTTATTGATGGGGAAAAGGAAACTGGCGGCGAGTGCAATTGCCAGTAACGTAATGCCCGCAACCATTAAATACAATGCTTTTTTAGCGGGGCTTGGGCATAGCACCTTATCCTGCATAAATTTTCCGGTAAATATGCCCAGCATGGCCGAGCAAATAGCCGGTATAGTGCTCAGTAAGCCCTCTGGATCGTAAACAATACGGTGCAGTTTGCCGGGAAGCAGCAAACGATCTATATAAGCCGAAAGATTGTCCTCGGGAGTGAGTACGCCGCTGCCAAAGCTTGGCACGGGTACAAAGTTCATGATGAGGTAATAGCCAACCAGGATAGCAACAAACCAGATGACCTGCTTTTTTGTTGAGGTATTGAGGTAAATTAAAGCGGCAAAAAAGGTGGCCAGGCCAATACGGCCCAGTACACTGGCAAAACGGATTTGCTCATAACCCTTCCATTGCAGCATGCCGTTAACCACTGCGCCTAGTAAAATTAAAATCAGCGTTCTTTTAATCAGCGCATAATAAATTTTACCTGTTGCAGCATTTCCGGTTGCTTTATCGGTAAAATATTTTTGATAAGAAAAGGGCATAGATACCCCTGAAATGAATATAAATAGCGGAAAAATAAGATCGTAAAAGGTAAAGCCGTTCCAGGGCGAATGGTGCAGTTGGTTACTGATGCCCACCAATATCCTTTCGAACAGATTCAGGTTTGGGTTGGTAGCAATAGTCCAGCTGTGTGGATCCTGTACCAGTGCATGCGCTTCTTTAATGCCATTAGCCAATCCATGAAAAATACCTTCGCCGCTCACAATCCAAAACATATCGAAGCCGCGTAAGGCATCGAGCGATAATAGTCGCCTGGGTTTATCTGCTGGTTGTGCAGTTGCAGCTATTGTACTGGTTTTAGGATTCATGGTGCAAATGGGGCTTATTTTTTGATCAGGGTGTTATAAATAATTTCGCCCTGGTCGTTAATGGCTTGTACCCGCAATTGGTTGTTGCTGATAGAAAATAACATAAAGCCATAGTCAGACGCCACCATTTCGGCATCGGCAATGAGTTTTACGGGCGTTTTTTCGGAAGCCGAACCAGAAATAAAATAATGGGTTTTTCCGGCAGGTTTAATGTACTGCATGCTGTGTTCGTGACCGGTAAGATACACATCTACACCATATTTTTCAAAGGTTGATTTTAACGAACTCCGCACAGCTTTTGTATCATAAGCTTCGGTGCGGCTACCGCCGGTATAAATGGGATGGTGGCCTACAACAATTTTCCATTTAATTGCAGGGTCAGTATCCTCCAGTGTTTTAGCCAGCCATCGTTTCTGTGCGGTGGTATCTTGTCCTTTTACATTTGGGCCATATTCGGCATTGCTGTAAAACTCAGGGATGAGCGGATTGGTATCTATAAAAGCAATGAGTACCTGGTTACTGAGGTCGCCATTGATTGGGAATTTCTTAGCATAATAGCGGGCAGGCATTTTCCACCTGCGGCTTATTTTCGAATAATCTACCTGTGCATCGGGGTTTGATTTATAATCGTGGTTGCCCAGTACCGGGTACCAATCCCATTGCAGCGAAAAGTCGGTGTATATATCTTCGAAAGAATATTTAAATAAAGGGTCTTGTGCGCTGATTACGCCACTGGGATAAAAATTATCGCCGGTAGATATGATAAAGTTCGCTTTTACCTCGGATGCAGTAAGGCCCATTTGTTTGGCAACCTGTTTCTGATGGTCGGCACCGTTGCGCCCCCAATCGCCCATGGCGATGAAATTTAAAGCATTACTTTCTTTAGTCAGGTTCTTCGTTGCCGAAGTGGCCTGAGCCGAATTTTTGGTTAATGTTTGTGCCTGTAATAATGCAGCAGGAACGAGCAGGATTAATAAAAGTAATTGTTTAATCATAGGGAGGGATTGAAATGATTTAAGCGTTACATGCGAAGAAGTTTCTCTAACAGATATTAGAGAAACTTCTAAGTAAAGCACTATTAATTGTATCCGGGATTTTGTGCCAGGGTATTGTTGGTAGCAATCGCTGTACTTGGAATCGGGAATATGCGGCGATAGGTATCGGTATTGGTTTTAGATAAACCATAAGCATTTTCGAATTTCCCAAACCTGATCATATCGTTACGGTGCCAGGTTTCCCAGGTAAACTCTTTAGAACGCTCGTTATACAAAACATCTAAAGTTAAGGCGCCAAGTGGGGCAGAGGTAGTGCGGTTGCTCCTTACACTATTTACCAAACCCAGTGCAGTTGCACCCAGGGTTGGTGTACCGCCTCTAAAAATGGCCTCGGCTTTCATTAATATGATATCCGAATAACGGAACAACGGCATGTCGTTGTTTTGGTTACGGTTGGTTGGGTTGGTGTAATCGGGTAAAAATTTAATGTTTCTGTAACCGGTATTCCATGCAATTTCATCTTTCCCTAAATCGTAAGAACTTGCGCCTAAACGCGAGCTGCTTAACGGAGTTAAGTTTAGCGCATAAGTTAAGGCTCCGGCTGGTGCACTTCCGGTATAAAACTGATCGTAGCCTAAATTCGTGGTGCTCACCATAATCGGACTTCCATCTGGCCAGTATTGCGGGCCGGTAAGCCATTGTTTATTTCTGATATCGTTTGCATCGTTAAAATTGGCATAAAACTCAGTTGTGGTCATTCTTGGGCCACTAGGCTTATTGTTAGCTAATCCATTACCACTGCTTTGGTTCATAACCGGGTTGGTAAACGAGCCAGTGGTTGAGCCCGAATATTGATAGCGAATACCCAGATTCCTGTTTAAATCGTAACGGGCTAAAAACATGTTACCCGAGCTGGTTGCCGCATCAAATGGAATGGCAAAAATAAACTCCTTTTGCGATGGTCCGTTGGTGGGATAAAACATCTGCAAATAGGTAGACATAGGTTCTATAGCATATAAACCTGAGCTAATCATTTGGTCGCAAGCAGCTATACAATCATCGTAACGGGCTGTGCCGGTATATACGGCTGCATTCAGGTACATTTTTGCCAATATCGAATAAGCCAGGTATTTGGTTGGTAAGCCATAGGTTGCCATACCGGAAGTGGATTTTAAATATGGTATAGCTGCTTTAAGCTCACTTTCAATATAACTGAAAACCTGTGCCCTGGGCGAATTTGTTTTCAATGCTGTAGCACCGTATAGCGTATCTAACGGAACATTACCGTATAAATCCATCATCATAAAGTACGACAAGGCACGCATGGTTTTTAGTTCAGCAATGTTGGTGCTTTTTGCTGCACCCGCTGGTGCCGATTGGCTAATAATTGAAATAGTTTGGTTGGCTGTACCAATAATATTAGTTAGGTAACTCCAGCCTGCTGCAACCCAGGCATTGTCTTTTGTCCAGGTGTGACGATGTAATTCAAGGTACTTATTCCCGTCAATCCAATCGGAAGCAAAAATAGGGAGTACCGATTCGTCTGTTGAGCAGCTTTGCAAAAAGAAGTAAGTGGTGGCATAATCGCTTCTTAAATTGATATATACCGCTCCCGATGCCGATGTTAACTGTGCTGCTGTTTGAGGATAGGTTTCTGGTGTAAGTTCTGATGTAACGGGTACCTCTAGTTTTTGGCAGGAGGTGAATATTAATGCCCCGGTAAGCGCAAATAATATTCCAAATAATATCTTTTTCATGTCTTTAAAATTTGTGTTTTAAAATGATGCGTTAAGACCTAGTAAGAAAGTGCGGGTTTTAGGGTAGAAGTTGTTGTAATCTATACCCGGGGCAGCACCGCCTTGATTAATCTCAGGATCAATTCCCTTATAACCAGTTATGGTAAATAAATTATTGGTTGATAAATAAACCCTAACATTACCCACATACTTAACCGGGTTTTTAAAATTGTAGCCCAGGGTTGCATTATCTAAACGTACATAAGAACCACTTTCAATATACCGGTCTGAGTAGAATGAGTTTCTCGTATCTGATACTTTATCGTCGGCAGCGCTGGTTAATATGTTATTAACTGCAGCTCCCGCGGTGTAAGATAAATCTGCTTTTGTGGCGTTAAATATTTTATTGCCAAAGGTTCCCCTTAAAAAGATGTTCAGCTCCAGTTCTTTATACTTGAAGGTATTGCTCCAGCCCATTAACACTTTTGGCTGTGCATTGCCCAGGTAAAAATAATCGGTTCCAATGCCTGGAGTGGTTGTTGTAGAACCATCGTGTTTATAAAATAATGAATTACCGCTGGCATCTTTACCTGCATATTTTAGGGTGAAAAACTGGCCAAGCGGGTAACCCACTTTCAGAATTTGTAAAGTTGCATTGGTTTGTCCCGGCCCTTCAGGATCTGAGTAACGAACAGAATCGGCATTAGAGATAGGTCCTTGTAAACTCGTAATTTTGTTTTTGTTGTAAGCCATGTTAATGCTGCTCATCCATGAAAAACTTTTAGTAGTAACGGGCGATACATTTAAACTTACTTCGATACCTTTATTGTTGATGCTACCACCGTTTGCCCATAATCTACCACCCGGAACAAGTGATGAAGGCACATTATATTGGAAAAGCATACCATTGGTGTTTTTATCGTAAACATCTACACTACCTGTAATTTTGTTGTTTAGGAATCCGAAATCAACCCCAAGGTTTTTGGTTGATGTTCTTTCCCACTTCAAATCGGGGTTTGCACCTTGTATTGGGGCATATGCTGCTGCCTGAACACCATTATTGTAGTAAGTACCACTAATGCCATAAATTAACTGTCCGTTATAAGCGCCAATACCCGATGAATTTCCGGTAACACCATAACTGGCACGGATTTTTAAATCACTTACGAAAGATTGTCCTTTCATAAAACCTTCTTCGCTTACCCTCCAGGCTAAACCAACAGATGGGAAATAACCCCATTGGTTATTTTTACCAAAGGCTGAGCTACCATCACGTCTGATTGAACCTTGCAAAAGATATTTGCCCTTGTAGTTATAGTTTAACCTGAAAAAGTCAGAGATCAACAAAATTCTTGCATAGGTAAGGTCGTTTCCTAAATTAATGCGGTAAGACGGAATAGCATAAGGGTTACCCAAAGTCAGATTTTGAAAGCCAACAAAATCAGTTGGGAAATTTGTGCTCGAAGTTTGAAAGCCATCACCAACAATATTATCCTGGTAACTGTAACCGAGTACGGCATTTAAGGTATGATCGCCAATTTTCTTATCCCAGGTTAAGAAGGTTTCTAATATTTTATTGGTGTTTTCGAACGTGCTTCTTAAAGCCGATCCGTTGGTGCCAAATACACCGCCAATAAGGGTATGTGCTATTCCAATGCCTGGGTCAGGATTATTGTAAAAGTTCGATGTTGGGTATTTTCCGAAATAACTGCTGTAGAACTCACCGTGATTAGCGGTTGTTTTTTGGTAAGAAAGATTAATGTTGTAGGTAAAACCGAAAGGTAGCTTAACTTCTGTGTTAAAGCCGCCAATTAAAACGTTGTATTTCGTTTCGTCCTGTGCATTATCGGCAATGGCTAGAGGATTAAAGTAACCGGTATTATTCAGGTTTTCGAAGTAAGTTCCATCTGCATTGAAAATTGGAGAAACAGGTAAGCGTTTCGCTGCCTGTAACAATACAATATTCTGTAATGGCTCGTTAATAGACTTGCTACTCGAATTTGAAAGGTTTAAACTGAATTTTACTTTATCATCAAACGCGTACTGATCTATGTTTAAACGGCCAATGATACGATTTAATGAACTTTTACTTAAAATACCCTCCTTATTAAAGTAGTTTAAGCTGGCGCTATAGTTGCTGTGATCAGTACCTCCGCTAAATGAAAGGTTATGGTTTTGTGAATAGGCAGTAGAACGCTCAATGGCTTTCATCCAATTTACATTTTCACCTTTATCATCATTTGGCGAAAATGCAACCTTGTTAGCAGTAAGGTAAGTTCTTAATTGATCAGCATCCATTAAATCAAGCTGATTACTTACTTTTTCTGCAGCTATATAACCGCTGTAGTTTAACTGTGGCTTGCCCGATTTACCACGTTTAGTAGTTACTATGATTACACCACTAGCCGCGCGGTTTCCATATATGGCAGTTGCTGCGGCATCCTTTAATACATCGATAGATGCAATATCAGCTGGTGCTATCGCTGCGATATCGGCCCCGGGAATACCATCTATAACATAAAAAGGAGCTCCGGGACTATTAATAGTAGATGCACCACGTAAAATTACTGCCGCAGGTTTGTTTGGGTCGCCACTGGCGCTAATATTTAGCCCCGGTACTTTGCCCTGTAGCAACTGGCCCACATCGGCTATAGCACCCTTGTTTAATTCTTCGGGTTTTACCGAGGTAATGGCACTTGATAAGCCCTTGCGGGAACCTTTTCCGTAACCTACCACCACTACATCGGTAAGCGATGCGGTAGCCTCGTTTATGGTTACTTTGTAGTTAGAGCCCGCACCTATGGTTAGTTCTTTAGGCTCGTAACCCATAAAGGTAAAAACTAATTTGTCGCCTGTTTTGGCGGTAATACTAAATGCGCCCTTGTCGCCGGTAACGGTTACCTTATTGGTTCCCTTTACAGAAACAGAGGCTCCAATTATAGGCATATTGGCATTATCCAATAAATTACCGGTAATTTTTCGTTCAGTTTGCGCAAAGGCAACATTAAACGATTGGCTGATAAACAGAAAGAGCAAAATAATGCAGCCATAATTTAAGCTTTTGAATTTTGATTTCATGATTCGTGTAGCATTAGGTTCATAATTTGGTTTGTTAGTTTGGTATATTAATATTTGGTTTTAAAACTTAATGCTGGCGGGCAGGTATTTGGCTACTAGCGCCTCGTAGTAAGGCTTTAGCTCTGCCCAGCTTTTCTGGTTGGGGTTTTTCGAGTAAAGATCGTAAGGGTTAAAAAGCCTTACCCATTTAAACAGCTCGTGGTCTTTCTCATTCATTAAATGATCGTAGGCATTTTCGCGGTGTTGCGAATAAAAAGAGTGGTACCTGAGCATGTACAAACCCGCCTCCGGGATGTAGGGCTTCATCATGTGGTACACATACTCATCGTGGCCCCACGACATGTGCACGTTATCCAGTCCGCAATTTTGGCTATATACGCCTAGTTTGGTTTGATAGGTAGGGTTATTAATATCGGGGTTGAGCTGAAAGAACTCGGGGTAAACAATTTTATCAGAATAGGCACAACCTACCGGGAAAGTATCGCCCACTACAGCCCATTGCGGTTCGCCATACAGGCAAAGTACCTTACCCATGTCGTGTATCAGGCCAACCAGCACCATCCAATCGGGGTGGCCATCGTTGCGGATGGCTTCTGATGTTTGTAAAAGATGCTGCATCTGGTCCAGATCGGTATCCGGGTCAGAGTCATCAACCAGTTTATTCAGGAAATCAAAGGCACTCCAAATGGGCATTTCTTCCTTATCAAATTTCAGGTATTCAGCCTTTTTCTGCTGCACAAAATCATAGGTTTGGTAAGTGTGGTTTAATTTGTAAAATTCCTTTACGCCATCTTTCTCCGTTTCTTCGTAGTTTCTGAACTGCTCTTCTTTTTTATCCGCATTAATTGTTGTTGGATCAGGGTAGCGGATTAAGATATCCTCTTCCCATTGGTCGAGATTTTTCAATGGATTCTGATTGTCCTTCGAAAGTGTGTTTTCGTTACTCATAAGATTAGAAATGATTTGGTTAAATAATATGCTTTGGTGATATAAAGTTGAGTTTTTGAAAAGCTAAACTTTTATGTTTAGCCAATTTTATTTACTTAAACGATTACGTAAATTTTTAATTTTGATTTGTTATGTATTGATATACAGGTGTTTATTTTAGTTTTGGATAGCAGCTCAGTTTATGCACAGTTTAGTAAAATAGAAGTGTTAATTAACCGTTATTGTTACGATTATTTTGTATTTTCGTATAAACGGTCCGGATTTGTTGCATGCAGCAGCCAGCCCGTTATTGATAACCAAATAGTTTATCCTGTAGAAGAAATGCAGCAAGTTTAACCCAATGCATTTAAGCTTTTTCGTTTTTATCCTGGCCTCAAAAAACTTAAAAGGGTTGTAGAGTAACGGGCATTATAAAAGACACCGGGTATGGCTGTGCGGTTATCGATAAAACCAAACATGAACTAACAATACTTAAGGATATAAAGATGTCGGGAGAGGTGAATATCAAAAGGCTTGCGCAGGAGTTGAATATTTCTATAGCCACAGTTTCTAAAGCGCTTAATGATAGCTATGAAATTAGCTTAAAAACTAAAAACCGGGTATGGACACTTGCAAAAGAACTAAACTATACCCCAAACCCGGCAGCAAGTAACCTCAGGAGCAATAAAACCAAAACCATTGCGGTAATCATTCCTTGTGTGGCCAATAACTTTTTTTCGCTGGCCATTAAAGGAATCGAAGAAATTGCCCGGCAATACGGTTACCATGTGCTCATTTACCAAACCCATGAGGATACCGAAATGGAAATGTCGTTTACCAACAGCCTGCTTAATGGCCGGGTGGACGGGATTTTAACATCTGTATCCAGCAACGAGTACAACAATGAGTATTACAAGCATCTGGTTAATAAAATCCCCCTGGTATTTTTCGATCGTGTTTACGAAGAGCTTGATACTTTTAAGGTAACTACCGACGATTATCAGATCTCTTTTACCGCAACCGAACATTTGATTGAACAGGGCTGTACTAAAATTGCCTATTTGTACGGGCTCGAAAACCTCCCTGCGGGCAGGGCCAGGTTTTTAGGCTACTGCGATGCGCTGCAGGCACACGGTTTGGCAGTAAGTAAAGAAATGATGGTGCATTACAGTGAGGATGAGGAAAGCAACCTGCAAAATATCAAAACACTTTTTAAAAAGTACGCACCCGATGCGCTTTTCTCATCGATAGAAGAATTTATTATACCAGCTTATTCTGCTTGCCAGGAGTTGCAGTTGCAGATTCCGCAAGATGTTAAAATCCTGAGCTTTTGCAATATGAGTTCGGCCAAGCTGCTTAACCCTTCGTTAACCACTATTACACAACCTGCATTCGAAATCGGAAACGAGGCAGCTAAATGCCTGTTTAAGGTTTTAAATAAAAGGGGAATTGGCGATGATAAAGACATCGTACTCAAGTCAGTACTGATTAAAAGAGCCTCAACCGGAGGGTAATTAAAGCGCGTTTTTAGGGTTGCAATCCGAAAACGTTTACGTAATTAAATAAAAGCAATGTGCCTTTAACGTTGGGGATTTTTTCTGAATTTTAAAAAAACCAAATATAATCATCCCTTTATGAACCACCTTTCTGCGCTCGATTGTACTGTATTTTTTATCTACTTTATTATCGTATCGGCCTATGGCTATTGGGTTTACCGGAGTAAAAAGCAAAAGCAAACCGATACCAAAGATTATTTTCTGGCTGAGGGTTCGCTAACCTGGTGGGCAATAGGGGCATCGATAATTGCTTCCAATATTTCGGCCGAGCATTTTATTGGCATGTCGGGTTCGGGCTTTGCCATGGGGCTTGCCATTGCCAGTTACGAATGGATGGCCGCCGCCACATTGATTATTGTAGCGGTGTATTTTCTGCCCATCTATCTAAAAAACAAGATCTACACCATGCCGCAGTTCCTCTCTGCGCGCTATAATAATACCGTAAGTACTTTAATGGCGGTTTTTTGGTTGCTGGTGTATGTGTTTGTTAACTTAACTTCTATTTTCTTTCTGGGCGCCATTGCCATCGAAACCATTACCGGCATTCCATTTAATACCTGTATTGTGTTCCTGGCTATTTTTTCGGCCATTATTACCCTTGGCGGGATGAAAGTAATCGGCTATACCGATGTAATTCAGGTATGTGTGCTGGTTATCGGCGGATTGATTACCTGTTACATGGCCTTGAAACTGGTAGCCGAGAAACTCGATACGCATACCGTGCTGGGGGCCTTGCCACTTTTAAAAACCGAAGCATCCGATCACTTCCACATGATTTTTTCGAAAGGAGATAAGTTTTACAATGAGCTGCCGGGTATTGCCGTGCTGGTTGGTGGCCTTTGGATCAATAACCTGAATTACTGGGGCTGCAACCAATACATTGTGCAGCGGGCATTGGGTGCCGATTTAAAAACCGGCAGGAGCGGGTTAATCTTTGCAGCTTTTCTTAAACTGCTGATTCCGGTAATTGTGGTTATTCCGGGTATTGCAGCCTTTGTGCTTTACCAGCGCGGCTATTTTCAGGCCGAAATGCTCGATGCTGCAGGAGTGGTTAAACCCGATCATGCCTACCCGGTACTGATGAATTTATTGCCTGCAGGGATTAAAGGATTGGCTTTTGCAGCCTTAACTGCCGCTATTGTAGCTTCACTGGCCGGGAAATCGAATAGTATTGCCACCATTTTTACGCTCGATATTTATAAAAAATTCATTAAACCGGAAGCATCCGAACGCAGATTGGTTGCTGTAGGCCGCTGGTCGGTGGTGGTGGCTTCGCTTATTGCCATTGTGGTGGCGCCCACTTTAAGGAGTTTCGATCAGGTTTACCAGTTTATACAAGAATACGTAGGTTTTATTTCGCCGGGAATATTTGCCATTTTCCTGCTGGGCTTTTTCTGGAAAAAAACAACCTCACGCGCCGCGCTGGCTGCCGCGCTGGTAACCATACCCTTGTCTATTTTGTTTAAGTTTTTGCCAACCATTAGCAATGGTTTAATTGGTAACATTCCTTTCCTTAACCGGATGTCGTGGGTTTTTGGGATCGTTATTTTACTGATGGTGGTGGTTACTTTAACTGATCCGAAGAGTAAAGACAACCAGCAAGGGCTCGAAATAGACCGCTCTATGTTTAAGGTTACGCCTGCATTTGCAATATGTTCGGTAATTATCTGTGGTATTCTGGCTGCGCTGTACATTGTGTTCTGGTAAGCTGGCACAACTGTTTTATTAATCAAAATCCATTCAACCATAATGAAAGTTAAAGTATTTATTGTGCTTGCCCTGTTGTTTTCGCTTAGGGTAGTTGCGCAACAACAGTATAACATTATAAAATTCGGGGCCATTGGCGATGGGAAAACCAATGATGCAGTGGCCATTCAAAAAGCCATTAATGCCTGTAATGCTGCGGGTGGTGGCCAGGTGCTGGTACCTGCAGGGCACGTATTTTTAAGCGGTCCTTTCGATTTAAAATCTTTTGTTGAACTCAGGGTAGAAGGAGGTGCTAAAATTCTGGCCAGCCCCGATGAAAGCCTGTACACTAAAAGCGCCTTCCGCGAAAACAAGGGGGAGGGCACAATCTGGATTGGGGGCGAAAAACTGGAGCAGGTAAGCATTACCGGCAGCGGGGTAATTGATGGCAACGGCATTTCTTTTATGGGCGAAGAACTGAGCGATTCTTACGTTTTGAAACCTTTTAATGTGGTAGATCCGCGTCCGCACCTGCTTACCTTAATCGACTGTAAAAAACTAAATATAGATGGGGTTACCTTTCAGAACTCGGCCTATTGGACGGTTCATTTGGTAGGTTGTAACGATGTTTCTATTTCGAATATTACCTTGTTAAACAGCATTAAAATTAGAAATAGTGATGGCATTGACTTAGACCACAGTAAAAACGTGCGGATTAATAACTGTTACATCGAATCGGGCGATGATTGCATTTGCCTTAAAAACCGCCGCGAATATGAAGAATATGGTGCCTGCGAAAATATTGTAATTAGCAATTGCACCATGACATCGAGCTCTTGTGCCATTAAAATAGGCTCCGAAAATATGGATCGCATCAGTCACGTACTCATCAACAACTGCAATATCCGCAACAGTAATCGTGGTTTAGGCATTCAGAACCGTGATGAAGGAACCGTAAGCGATGTGGTTTTCTCCAATATCCTGGTCGAATCGAAGCTGTTTACCGATGTTTGGTGGGGCAAAGCAGAACCCATTTACATTACGGCCTATCCACGTGCTACAGCCAATAATAAAGATGCCGGCTGGCGTTTGCCCAAAGGCCAAACCAAAGGTAAGGTAGGAGCAGTTAGGAACATCTATTTCAGTAATATCCGTTGTACCGGCGAAAGCGGTGTGTACCTTAGCGGTGAAAGCAAGGATAAGATTTCCAATATTTATTTCGATCAGGTAAGCGTACTCCTCAATAAAACCACTAAAGAAAGCGGTGGAGTGTACGATCGCAGGCCAAGCAATGTAGATGGATTGGTTAAAAGCCCCATAGCTGGCTTTTATTTCGAGAATACCGGTTACATCAGTTTACTAAACAGTGCAGTAACCTGGGGCACCAATAAACCTGCTTATGCCGGCAAAGCCCTCGAAAAGAAAAATACAGGCGAAACAAGGGTGGTAAATTTTCATGAAAATAAAAGTGTACAGTAATTCTATTTTGTAAAGAAAAAGTGACGAAAGAGGAGCGGATTTACTTAAACGCTTTAGTAAGTCTTTAATCGAATAACTTAAACGTTTACGCAAATAAATAGCTGTATTTTGGATTTAACAACCCGATTTTTTTAACAATTTAGCCTATCGGTAGTGCGTTTTAACCGTTTCTACAGTGTATTTATTGGTTTGAGATGAAAAAAAATATAAACGTGTTGGTCGATTTATTTGGGCAGTCGATTATTGAGCTGCCGGTTACCTACACCATTAGCAAAGATAAAGCCAGACCCACCGAAGCGATGGTGAGCTGCAAAATTACGCTGGCTGATGATGATATTCCAGGCTGGCTCTACTCCAGGAATTTCAGTTTCTTTTTCTCGCAAACCGATAATACCAATGCCTCCTCACTCTCTATTTGCCGGGCTGCCGGAAAACAGAATGTTTATTACGAGCAAATGCTCAATGTGGTTTCTGATTATATCTGGCTAAAGGAATTTTACTCAGAAAAGCAGGAAAGCAAAGTAGTGTGCTAAAACCCGCTGCTTATAGGCATAACCACCATCGAAATTGATTTATGACAACCAAATATAAAAAATTAGAACAAACCTGGCGTTGGTATGGTCCCAACGATCCGGTGAGCTTACAAGATGTAAAACAGGCTGGCGCAACAGGTGTGGTTTCGGCTTTGCACCATGTTCCGCATGGCGAAGTTTGGACTGTAGCCGATATTATGGAGCGCAAAACGATTATCGAAGCTGCAGGGCTAACCTGGTCGGTGGTAGAGAGCGTTCCGGTACACGAGGCCATTAAAACCCGCAGGGCAGATGCCGGCCAGTATATCGAAAACTATAAAGCTTCACTTCAAAACCTGGCGGCTTGTGGCTTAAAAACCATCTGTTATAACTTTATGCCGGTATTGGATTGGACCCGTACCCAGCTCGATCTGGAAATGACTGACGGTTCGAAAGCATTGTATTTTAACTGGATAGACCTGGCCATTTTTGACCTGTATATCCTAAAAAGGCCCAATGCCGAAGGCGATTATCCTGCTTCGGTTCTAACCCGCGCAAAAGAACGTTTTAATACGCTCGATCAGCCAGCGCTGGATGCGCTACGGGTGAATGTTCTGATGGGCATCCCGAATGAAAAAGAAATCGAACTGGAAACCCTTCAAAACAGTATTCAGGAGTACCAGACCATAGGCTTTGATGGTTTAAGGGCAAACCTGGTGTATTTTCTTTCGGCCATTGCCGGTGTTTGCGAAAAAGAAGGTATTAAAATGACCATTCACCCCGATGATCCGCCTTATCCCATTTTGGGCTTACCGCGCATTGCCAGCACAGCCGATGATTTTGAATTTATATTGAAAAGTGTCGATCAGCCTTTTAATGGGGTTTGCTTTTGTACAGGTTCGTTAGGGGCGGGTGTAGACAACAATGTGCTCGAAATTTTTAACGTGGTAAAATCGCGTACTTACTTTGCACACCTTCGTAATGTAACCAAAGATAGCGACGGCAGTTTTTACGAAGCCGACCATTTGGGGGGCGATGTAAACATGTACGAAGTGATGAAAGCCTTATCGGAAGAAAATGCGTTGAGAGCTACTGCAATACCTTTCAGACCTGATCACGGTCACCAGATGCTCGATGACCTGGGCAAAGAAAGCAATCCGGGTTATTCTGCCATTGGCAGGTTAAGGGGCCTGGCTGAGCTTCGTGGTCTGGAGCTGGGTGTAACCGGAAACTATTAAACGGATCAATTAGTATTCATCATCCATGCGGCAAAAGGTATCGATAAAAGACATTGCAAACCATGTTGGAACTTCCATTACGGCAGTATCTTTTGTAATTAATGGTAAAGCCAAAGAGAAGTACATCAGCGATAAATTAGCTGCCAAAATACGCAAAGCAATAGATGAGCTTGGCTATCAGCCCAATTTACTGGCGCGAAGTTTAAGAACCGGAAAGTCGAACATTATCGGCTTTCTGGTTGATGACATTTCGAAACCTTTTTTCTCAGGTCTGGCCCGGGCAATAGATGAAAAGGCTGCGGTTCATGGCTATAAAATTATCTTTAGCAGTACCGGAAACGATCGCGAAAGAACAGCCGAAATTCTGAATATTTACAAGGAAAGACATGTTGATGCCTATGTGGCCGCCCTTGCCGAAGGCTTGGAAACCGAAATTGGCGAGCTGATTGGTGGCGAAACGCCCATCGTGCTTTTCGACCGTTACCTGCCCGGACTTGACGCCGATTATGTACTGACCGATAATTTTTGGTCGACCGCTGCCGCCGCACAACACTTGCTGGATAATGGTTTCGAAAAAATAGGTTTCATTACCATCGATACCCAACAACAACAAATGCTCGATCGTTTGCGCGGGTATAGCGAAGTGATCGATCGTGCGAGGAAAAAGCAGGAAGTATTGAAAATCAAATACCAGGATTCGGAAAATGCCACCGGGTTAATTAAAGCCTTTTTACAAGATCATCCACATTTAGATGCTGTAATTTTTGCCGCCAATTACCTTACTATGGATGGCCTTAAATTATCACGTAGTGGCGATGAAGCGCTGCTTCAAAGTAAAGGCGTAATCTCTTTCGATGATTTTGAACTGCTCGAATTCATCAGACCATCTATTACCGCAGTAGAACAACCTATTGAAGCCATTGCCGAAAATATTATTCAGCTGCTGCTTAAAAAACTAGCTGGCGGCGCCACCGAAAAGGCTGCTAAGCCTGTGGTGATTAACCTGCAGGCCAAATTAAATGTAAGGCAATCGAGCAAGCCTCAAAATGCTTAATCGTAAGCCCTAACAGCATCCTGCTGCTTTCGGATTAAATGATTTTGTTATACTATTAAGCTCATTTGGCAAAAAAGGGTTTTTTAATTATTGATCATTACCTTTAATAGTGAGATATCCCTGAGTATGAGTGCCAAGTTTAGTTTTTCTGATGCAGCGTTGTTGCCTTTAATAGCGGCTGGCGACCATTCGGCTTTCGCTGTGCTTTACGAAAGGCATTGGGCATTACTTTATAGCCACTGTTTGCGCATGCTTAAAGATGAAGAAGAGGCCAAGGATGTGGTACAGGAGTTATTTATCAATTTTTGGGCTAAAGCAGCTGAGCTGGATGTGCATACCAACGTGCCCGGCTATCTTTATACCGCCGCACGGCATCGTGTGCTCAATGTACTGCGCAAACGTCAGAATGGCGATGACCTGATTAGCCGGTTTGCACTTTTTGCAGAGCAGCATTCGGGCAATGTACTCGATCAGATTACCGAAAAAGAACTTTCGCGTGAAATTGACCGGGAAATCCAGCAGCTTCCTCCTAAAATGCGCGAGGTATTTGAGTTCAGTCGCCGGGAACACCTTACACACCGCCAAATTGGCGATAAGCTGGGTATATCAGATCAAACTGTTAAAAAACAGGTGGCCAATGCCATAAAAATCCTACGACTCAAACTCGCTTCACCCATTGTACTGGCCATTATTTTGCTGCCCTATTTGCTGTAAAATTTTCTTACCTGCATAACATTCGCATTTAAATCTGGCTGATTCCTCAGTGCCTGATTAAAAAAAATAAAATTCATCTACTCCCTCCCTCATTTGGAAGTGTCTTGTTAAAATAAAGCTACACTACCGATGGATCATAACCAATTAAGAGCACTACTACACCGATACGAAAGGGGCGAATGTAATACTGAAGAAGAAGCATTAATTGAACGCTTTTACCTCAGCGAATCAGCTAATCAAACGCTGGTAAAAGATCCCGATGACCTGGAAAAAGATCACGACAAGATTTGGGAGAATATTTCAGGAGCTACCACAGCTAAAAAAAGCAAGGTAAAATCTTTTTATATCGCGGTAAGTATAGCAGCATCATTTATCATCATATTGGGCTATATTTTTTATTCCAACCCATCACTTAGCTCTAAGGCAAGTGCGCCTGAAAAGAATACTATTGCCTCCGCCCACATTGTTCCGGGTGGTAATATTGCCACACTCACACTTGCTGATGGTACAACACTCGGCCTGGATAAAAGCCCGCTTGGTAAAATTGCTTTTCAGGGAGGAGCAGAAATTTCCAAAACAGCAAACGGTCAGCTCAGCTATCAGCTGGTGAGTGTACCAACCATAGCGGATGAACAAATGGCTGCTAATGTATTGTCGACCCCCCGTGGCGGACAGTATCAGATTGTACTTTCTGATGGGACAAAGGTTTGGCTAAATGCGGCCTCCGTTTTACGCTTTCCGGCCAGGTTTGTTGGTCAGCAGCGCTTGGTAACCCTTGAAGGAGAGGCTTATTTTGAGGTTGCAAAAGACCGGCATAAGCCTTTCAAAGTGATGAGTGGAGGCCAAACTGTTGAGGTACTGGGTACACATTTTAATATCAAGAGCTATGCTGACGAGAAGTCAATCAGAACCACACTTTTGGAAGGCTCGGTACGCATCAGGGCCAAAGGTCGGAATGGGCAAGGAAATATGGCTGTTCTTAAACCTGGAGAAGAGGCTACAAATGCTGCCGGTTTGAAAGTTTCGCAGGCAGATATACAGGAAGCCATTGCCTGGAAAAATAATCAGTTTACTTTCCACAGCGAACCACTTTCTGCTATTATGCGCGATATTTCGAGGTGGTATAACGTAGATGTAGCATATAAAGGAAATATTTCCGAAATGTCATTTACAGGCTCTATTTCGCGCTATGCAGGTATTGCTAAAGTATTAGAAACGCTCGAATTAACCAATTTGGTACACTTTAAAATTGAGGAAAGGAGAATTATTGCCATGCCATAAAAACCAGACTATTTTTATGGAAACCGATAAAAAAGCCGGGGATGCAGCGAACATACCCGGCGCTAGTAAGGTATCCACAAGTTGAACAATGCGACTAACATAGAACAAACAGACTCCGGTCAATGACTTCGAAAGAAGGTACGACCGGCTAACCAAACTTAACCAAATGTATGAAATTTTATGCTTTTTTAAAGTATAGGCTAAGCATGCCTATATCCCAGCTGCTGTATGTAAAAGCTATAAGCAGCTATAGGGGCAACCAACTAACCAGAAAGATAATTATGAGGGCAAAGCTGACCTTTACTATACTAGTTACCGCTTTTCTCCAGCTTACTATGGCGGCAAATGCCCAGCGCATTTCTGTTTCGGCAAAGAATAAAGACCTGAAAACTGTACTTAGGCAAGTAGAAAGCCAAAGCGGTTATCAGTTTCTTTATGGCGATGAAATACTTGCCGGCGCCAAAATAAGCCTCAATATGAGGAATGTACCGATAGAAGAATTTCTGCGGAAATGTTTTGCCGGGCAGCCCTTTACCTACAGCATTGTAGATAAGACCATTGTGATCAGGCGGGCACCAATGAAAACGACCTATCTGGTAGCTATGGGGTCGCTAAAGGGTACCGTACGCGATAGCAAAAGCGGCACGGCCTTGCCTGGGGTAACCATTAAACTTGATGGTGAAGGTGTATTGCTCACGCAAACTTCGGATGATAAGGGCGCTTATGCTTTTTTAAACCTTAAAACAGGCAGTTATACCATTTCATGGAATTATGTAGGCTATAATACCGTTAAAAAAGAGATCGTTGTAACCGAGGGGCAAAACCCTGCTATCGATATCACACTTATTGAACTTTCGGCACAACTAGAAGAATTGGTAGTGGTAGGTTTTGGTACCCAGAAAAAGACCGATTTAACCGGCGCAGTAGGTGTGGTTAACGTAGAGAAATCGCTGGCCTCACGTCCGGTTACCAACGTACAGGAGTTATTATCGGGTACAGTACCGGGGCTTAATATTGCCAAAGGCTCAGGGGCTGTAGGTTCAGGGGCAAGTGTAAATATCAGGGGTACCTCAACCATTGGAGGCAGCTCTGGCGTTTTGGTGCTGATAGATGGTTTCCCGGGAAATATTTATACCCTTAACCCTAATGATATAGAAAGCATTTCGGTACTTAAAGATGCCGCATCAGCAGCTATTTATGGTTCGAGAGCAGCAAACGGCGTGTTGCTGGTAACCACCAAAAAAGGCAAGAGCGGAAAAGCTACATTAGAGATTAACTCGAGTGTAGGCGTACAGCAACCACAGTTTATGCTCGATTTTGTAGGCTCAGCAGATTATATGCGCATGTGGGACAGGGCACTGATTAACGACGGTAAGCAGCCATTGTATGGCGAAAAAGGGCTTGCCGACCTTGCCGCAGGAAAATATCCCGATAATAAATGGTACCAAGAGATCTATAAAAAGAATGCACTGATTAATAACAATAACATTGCCATTGCCGGGGGGACGGAGAATGTTACTTACCGCATTTCGGGCGCTTATGATTATCAGGATGGAACCCTTCCCAATAACGATTACAACAAATATGTATTCAGGCCTGATGTTAAGGTAAAACTTTCTGATAAGTTAAGTGTAATGGCCAATCTCCAGTACACCCAAACCTATATTAAACAACCGCAGGGTGGAACCGATATCTGGCAATCGCAATCGGCCAGGGCCGCACCTATCAGCCCAATTTATACTGCTAACGGCCAGTATGGTATCGGCTCATCAATGGTAGGCAATACCATTGCCGCAGTTAATGAAGGTGGTTATAACTATGCAAAATATAAAGAGCTTTTTGGTGTAGCAGATATCGTGTATACGCCAATAAAAGACCTTACCATTAAAGGTTCTTATGCCAGAGCATCTACCGATCAGCGTACAACCGACAGGCTCGTATCTTATAACCTGTATGATGATAATGGCGGGATAGCTGCAAAGAAAAACCTCGTAACCGGGCTAACCGAAAGCTTTTCGGCCAATTACCGTAACACCTATCAGTTAACAGCCGATTATGCAAAACAAATTGGCAAACACGGGCTGAAAGGACTTGCCGGATATTCGCAGGAATATTATTATACCGATAATTTCAGTGCTTTCAGGGATAATCTACCCTTCGATAATGTCAATGTGCTTAATACCGGCTCCTCTACCAATATGCAGAATACCGGTAGCGCCAGCGATATGGCCATCAGATCGTATTTCGGCAGACTGAATTATGATTATGATGGAAAATACCTGCTACAGGCCAATGTAAGGGCCGATGGTTCATCGAGGTTTGCCAAAGGGAACAAGTGGGGGTATTTCCCTTCCTTTTCGGCAGGATGGAATATCCATAAAGAAGCTTTCTTCGATGTGAAATGGATAAATGCATTAAAAATAAGAGGTTCCTGGGGTATTTTGGGCGATGCAGAAAAAGTGGGCGCCTATGCAACTTCCGAAGTACTTACCTATAGCCCTATTATTTACGGTTTTAACGGGGTAACCGTACCCGGTGCTTATAATGGCGTAGCGGTAAATAAGAATATTACCTGGGAAGAATCGAGGCAGGCCGATATTGGTATTGATGTTACCCTCTTTAAACAGAAACTTAACTTAACAGTTGATTACTTTCATAACAACAGGAAAAATATCCTGAATAACCCGCCTGTAAGTGCCGAATTTGGTCTGCCAGCACCTTTCAGTAATCTTTTACGTATGGAAAGCAAAGGCTGGGAGTTTTTGGGAAGCTACAGAGACGCCGCCAGCGATTTCAGATGGGGAGTTGATCTAAACGCAGCTTTCTCTAAGAACAAAGTTGCCGACTTGGGCGGAAGAGGCTTCCAGATTTCGGGCGATACCTATTCTGATGTTGGTTTACAATACCAGTTGCCTTATGGTTTACATGCCATTGGCTTGTTCCAGAGTGCAGCAGAAATTGCAGCCAGTCCTAATCAGGGGCCAAATGTATTTCCGGGCAATATTAAGTTCGAAGACCTTAACGGCGATAATATCATTGATGGCAAAGACCGGATGATTTTGAACGATAAGGTGGTGGTGCGTTTTGGCGGTAACCTCAACTTTGGATGGAAAAACTTTGACCTTTCGGCCAACTTTACCGGCGCATTTAACGGCAAACGTTATATGAGTGGCTACGAAGGATGGGCATTCTATCTTTCGCAAAATGCAAGGCCATTGGCAATAGACAACTGGACTCCTGACAATCCGGGGGCAAGCTACCCGCGTTTATCTATCCAGTATACCGCAAACGATACCAAATACTCTAGTTTTTGGTTGCGAAATGCCGATTATATTAAAATTCAGAACGTACAGTTAGGTTACCAGTTGCCCCAGGCGCTGCTGACTAAACTGAAGCTCAATTATCTGAGGTTATTTGTGTCTGGCCAAAACCTGGCAACCATCACCAATTATGATGGATTTGACCCTGAAGGAGGGTATTACCCGCTTTCAAGAACATTGTCGTTTGGCTTAAACCTAAAATTTTAAAAAGATGAAAAAGAATTTGATACAGGCCATTATCCTGTTGGCCATTTTTTTAACAGGGTGTAAAAAGGCACTGCTGGATACGGTTCCGCTTTCGCAGTCATCTGACGCCACCTACTGGAAAACAGCAGCTGATGCACAAACCGGACTGAATGCAGTATATGCCACACTTCCGGATAGCCGCGATTTTTGGCGCGATTGCAGTAGCGATAACTCGGTAATGACCAATGCCTGGGGCGAAGGGGGCATGGGCTATATCAGCATGGGCACCTATTCGCCTACCGATGGTTATCTGGCCGAAGAGTGGAAATACGATTATATCCGTCGGGCGCTTTATTTTATCGATAAACTCAAATCGATGGATATTGATGCAGGCCTTAAAAAAAGGTTCGATGCCGAAGCAAGGTTTATCCTGGCGATGCGCTATTTTCGTATGGCCGAGCTTTTTGGCGATCTGCCCCTGATTAAAGAAAAACCTGTTGAGCTGGATGGTTCTAACTTACCTAGAAGCCCTAAACAGGAAGTACTCGATTATGCCATTCAAAATGTAGAAACAGCGATTGCAGGTCTTCCGGCAAGTTATCCATCCGCCTCAGATAATGGCAGGATTACCAAAGGGGCAGCATTGATGTTAAGGGCTAATATTTATCTTTATATGGCCAGTATCAAGAAGTTTCATTCGGGTACTGATGATCCTAAATTATGGGCAGAGGCAGCAAAATCTGCACAGGAAGTAACTACACTAGGCTATCAGCTTGAAGATGATTATGCTTTCCTGTTCAAAAAAGAAGCTAATAATGCCAATAAAGAAACCATATTGGCTTATCAGTACGTGCAGGATAAGTTCACCCAGTTTTTAGCTGTGCTGGCATCACCTGCCGGAACCGGAATAACCGGCGAGGGATGGGCCAGTTTTTGCCCTACGCGCGATTTGGTCGATTCTTACGAATGTACAGACGGGAAGTCGATTAAGAATTCGCCACTTTACGATCTTAACAATCCATACGAAAACCGCGATAAAAGATTAAAGATGACTTTTATGCTGCCCGGTGTACCTGTATTGAGGCCAAATGGGGCTTACACTCCTTATCAGCCACATCCATCGTATGCTAAACCAGAAAGGATGAATAATGAAGGTGGCGGCCTTACAGGCTACATGTATCTCAAATTTAATGATCCTACCAATCCTAAACCTGATGAGAATTGGGCAAACTGGCCGATTTACCGCTATGCCGAAACGCTTTTGATCTTAGCCGAAGCGCTTAATGAATCAGATCCCGGTAATCCGCAAATTGTGGTGGCAATGAATAAAGTAAGGGCCAGGGCAGGCCTGCCAGGGGTAGATGCTTTGTTGGGCAACCAGGCTGCTATGCGTGCAGCTATTCAGGAAGAAAGACGGCACGAATTCGTAGCCGAGCATAAACGTTATTTTGATATCATCCGCTGGAAAATTGCCGAAAACGTACTCAGTAAACCTGCTTATGGCATCAACAGCAATGTGGCCGATCCGGTAGGCGACTGGACTAAACCTATGTTTAAGGCTCAGGATAGGGTTTTCAATCCGGCCAAAAACTATATCTGGCCGGTTCCGCAATCGGTAATTGACCGCAATAGAAATTTACTTCCTCAAAATAAGGGCTGGTAAAATAAAAAGACGAATAAAAAGGAGTTGAAGCATTTTTATGCCCACTTCTAAAATATAAATTTATAGTCGGGCCTTCGCTTGCGAAGGCCTGACTTAAGCTAACAACATCAATTCAATGGAACAACAATCATCCGGACGCCGCGCGTTCATTAAAAAAACTGGTATACTGGGGCTTGGGATCATGGCAGCCAGATTTCCGGTATGGGGGAGTAGTGTATTCGCAGCCGGCTATCCTAAACATAATATATCTGCAGAAAAAAATATTGATCCGAAATGGATAGCCACCCTGTATAAGCGGAGCACTGCCACTGCCTACAAGAAAAGCAGGAATGAGCTGCGGTATATTGGCATGCCGGTAGGTGGATTGCACGCCGGTACCGTATATGTTGGCGGCGACGGGCGTTTGTGGCTGTGGCAGATCTACAATGAAACTTTTGAGGGGGCACAGGAAGGGATAGAACCCAAAATTGTAAACTGGAACGATGGTACAATGGTACGTAAAATAAGGCCCAGAGATGGATCAGCCTACATAGAGCCTGCCATTGCCGATAATAAACGGATACTCGATCAGGGCTTTGCAATAAAAACCCTTGTTGCTGGTAAAACCATTATTAAAGAACTAAATGCCGACCACTGGGATGAAGTGGTATTTACCGGTTCTTATCCCCTTGCCGATATTGTTTACACCAGTAAGGATTTTCCGTTAGCAGTAAAATTGAAAGTGTATTCGCCTTTTATCCCGCTTGATTCGGAAAAATCGGCCTTACCTGGCACCATATTACGCGTTGAGGTACTGAATAATAGTACCAAAGCATTTCCGGTTGATTTAATTGGCTGGATGGAAAACGGCGTAAACAAAGTGAGTGGCAAACCTGGCTCAGGGAGTAAAACCAATACTGTAAGTTTTGGTGCTACATCGGTTGATATTGTTTCGGGCTTTACCACTACCGATGCCAACCTGAGCAATGCCAGCGATCATGGCAGCATGTGTTTTACCTATCATGGCACCGAAGGTAAAGCCAACCCCGCGCTCGATCCCTGGCCGGTTGAAACTGTCGATTTTAATCAGTCGAAAGCCCAAACAGCAAAGGTTGACGGCGACGAAAAGCTTGTTGGGGGGATCAGCGTATCACAGATGCTGGCACCCGGAAAAACCATGCAGGCCGATTATTCAATCAACTGGCATTTTAATAACGTTAATCCCAAGCTTAAAAAGCTGGTTAAAGATGCAGAACAAGGCTATCATTACGCCAGCCGCTTTAAGGATGCCAGGGCCGTATCCGATTTCATCAAAACCAATTTTAGTCAGCTTACTACCGGTACTGAACTTTGGAGCAATACCTGGAGCAACTCTACTTTACCGCATTGGTTTTTAGAGCGTACCTTTCTCAATATCGGAACCCTGGCTACCGCCAACACCTACCGTTTTGCCAGCGGCCGTTTTTGGAGCTGGGAGGGAGTAGGTGCCTGCGCCGGTACCTGTACGCATGTGTGGCAATATGCTCATGCCATGGCCAGGATTTTCCCTGCACTTGAGCGCGACCTGCGCGAAAGGGTAGACCTCGGCATCGGTTTCGTTAAAGATACCGGCGCCATTATTTTTAGGGGAGAGAATGAAACCAGGCCTGCTATTGACGGACAGGCGGGTACAATTTTACGTTTTTACCGCGAGCACCAGATGAACCGCGATGATGCCTTTTTAAAAACAAACTGGGCAAAAATAAAACTGGCCGTACAGTTTATGCTGGCGCAGGATAAAAACGGCGACGGCATGACGGATACGCCCATGGAAAATACCCTGGATGCCGTATGGGAGGGAGAAATAGCCTGGATAGTTGGTTTATGTATTGCGGCGGCCAGTGCCGCCCAGGCCATGGCTACCGAAGTTGGCGACACCGACTTTGCGGCTACATGCAAAGCATACGTAGAAAAGGGCCGTAGCAATATGGAACGCGAACTGTTTAATGGCGAATACTTTATCCACAGGCCGGACGCTGTACAGGGGAGAAAACAACTGGGTTCTTACAATACCTGCCACATCGATCAGGTATATGGGCAGAGCTGGGCATTTCAGGTAGGGCTTCCGCGGGTGCTCGATGAAAAGAAGACCCGCAGTGCGCTCCAATCACTTTGGAAATATAATTTTACCATGGATGTAGGCCCTTACATTAAAACCCACATTGGTGGCCGTCCCTATGCCTTAAGTGGCGAAGGTGGGATGGTGATGAATACCAATCCGCATAACGAAGAAGCCCCTTTTGGCGAAAATGTGAGCTGGCAGCTTGGCTATTTTCACGAATGTATGAGCGGGTTTGAACACCAGGTGGCTGCCCACATGATGGCTGAAGGCATGCACGAAGAAAGCCTGATCCTAACCAACCGGATTCATGACCGCTATCATGCCGCCAAACGAAACCCTTTTAACGAGATAGAATGTAGCGACCACTACGCGCGTGCCATGGCCAGCTACGGTACTTACCTCAGTGCCTGTGGTTTCAGTTATCATGGGCCAAAAGGGATAATTGGTTTTGGACCTAAGTGGAATCAGGAAAATTTTGCTGCCGCATTTACCGCCGCCGAAGGCTGGGGAACATACCGTCAGCAATTGCAAGGTGCAGCACAGCACCATCAGCTACAACTGAAATATGGTACATTAAGGCTCAATGAAATTAAACTCGAAAAGATCGGTAAACTGGTGCCAAAGCGCGTTAAAGTTAGCCTGATGGGCAAAAATATTAATGCGGTTATAGCGGGTACAGGAGCGCAGCTGAATATCAGTTTGGCTCATGAAATAAACATTCAAAAAGATCAGACACTCGAAATTTCAATCTTAAGTTAAAAGCGATATGAATATGTTTAAAAAAATAAAACAGTTAGGTGTCCTGGGATTGCTTGGTTGCGCCATCTGGTTCACAGCATGCAACAGCAAACTGGAGACAGGTAAAAACGAGCAAGCTGCTGACTGGAAAACTGAATTTAGAAAGAAACTGCCCTTATTGGGGCACCGCAACTGGATTTTAGTGGTTGATAAGGCTTTTCCCCTCCAGCAATCGGCAGGTATGGAATATATTTATGCCCCCGAGGGGATGGAGACGGTATTAGGTGAAGTGATTTCGGGGATCAAAGCTGCGGATCATGTAAAACCGATTATTTACCGCGACAGCGAGCTCGAATTTGTTAAGCCGCTGGTAGGCGCTAAAGCCGATCAGTTAATTCAATCCACTCAGGCCATATTAAAAGGAACTGCCGTTAATACCATGCTGCACGACTCCGTTTTTAAGCAACTCGATCGCGAAGCCGGGCTTTTTAAGGTTCTGGTTATTAAAACCAACGAAACCGTGCCTTACAGCTCTACCTTTATCAAATTAGATTGTGGTTACTGGGATGTGGCTAAAGAAGCTGAATTACGTAAACAGATGGCCGGGCATTAATTTGCCAATTCAATAAAGGGTTAAGCCACAGATTTAAAGATTTTTTAATCTACAAATCTGTGGCTTTTAATTGTGAGCGAAATCTGTACCTAACTTTTAATTGAAATCGCATTTGGCTTTAAGCCTCAGGAGGTTTATTTTTATAGAACGATGAGGAAGAAAAAAGCTGCAAAATTAAAGGAAGACGAGTTTTGGTCGAACTTCTTTTATTTCAATATTCCCGGCCACATTAACGAAGTACCTGCACGCCTCGAACGGGGTAATTTTCGACGCTACCACGTAGATGATGAAGAAATTGGCTGGATGATTGAATATGTACGCAGCATTTACCAGCTTGATTTGGATGAAACCGAAATTACCAATGCCGGAATTGCCTTATTGAGCACTTTAGATGCCGTAAACGAACTCAGACTTAAAAACTGCCCCAATATTGATGCCGGCTGTTTAGCAGATTTGCAACAGATTAAAGGCCTTGAACTGCTGCACCTCGGCGGCACCAGCATTGGCGTTGACGACCTGATTGCAGCACCCCTGAAATTTGAAAGTTTAAAAACCCTGTTGCTGAATGATGATGAACTCAACGAAGAAAAATTACAGCTGCTTTATGTTTCGTTACCCAATGGTTGCGAGCTAAATATTAACCACCAGCTTTATCCTTTTTAATCTTCTCAGCAGTTAATTCTTTTTCACCATTTAAGCCTATATGAACTTATATGCCTATATGGTTAATTATTGCGCCAATTTTTTTACCATTAAGAGAGGGAAGGCATTAAGACTTTATGAACTATATGCCTTATATGGTTAATCATTCGTGTCGGTTTTTTTTAAACCACCTAAGACATATAAGCGCATTTAAGCTATATGAACTTATATCCCTTATATGGTTATTTTCACCACCTAAGATATGTAAAGCCTATATGACCTTATATGCCTATATGCCTAATTATTCGCGCTAATTTTTCCCGTTAAAAATTAACCATTCATAAGTAAATAACAGCATTTGATCCTTTCTACTTCCTCTTAATCTCATTTACGCCCCGTTTTAACCGATTTTCTACCCTTTTCCTTTCAATTTTCATCTTTTTTTAAAGGCGAATATCACAGCTTTGGTTTAAGCAAACAACAAATCGCTGCAGCTAACATCGCGGCGATTAACTAACCATTAAGCGCATTAACACTGCCGCTTATCAACAAAACTAAATACTA
>Ga0308165_1000748_pt1 | contig 52772 bp, 49 predicted proteins | sample PhyWR2_FD_201032 | JGI IMG/M metagenome (GOLD analysis project Ga0308165, IMG submission 201032) | Phyllosphere microbial communities from UC Gill Tract Community Farm, Albany, California, United States - DLSLW.R2 | ecosystem: Host-associated > Plants > Phyllosphere > Unclassified | place: USA... | reverse complement strand
GCAGGTTTTTTTGTTCATATCAATTTAACATATACCTTTGTACGATGCAATTTACTGCCACGCAGATAAGTCAGTTTTTGAACGGTTCCATTGATGGCAACCCAGATGTAGCCGTTACCGAACTTTCCAAAATAGAAGACGGGAAAGAAGGCTCTTTGTCTTTTCTTTCTAATCCTAAGTACGAAAACTTTCTGTATTCTACCCAGGCGTCAGTTGTGATCGTATCTAAAGATTTCGCTCCTACCCAACCTTACACCAGCACATTAATCAGGGTAGAAAACCCATATAGTGCTTTTACCATTTTACTGGATAAATACAACGAGGCGATGAACGCTCATGCCGCACAATCTGGCATTGATAAGCTCGCCTTTGTGCATCCAACAGCAAAAATCGGTAAAAATGTGTTCATTGATGCTTTTGCATATGTTGCTGAAAACGTAGAAATTGGCGACGGTTGTAAGTTAAATGCACAAACATTTGTTGGTGCAAACTCTAAAATTGACGAAAACAGCACTTTTTTTCCTGGGGTAAAAATTTACCATAATTCAGTGATCGGTAAAAGAGTGGTTATCCATTCAAACACTGTTATTGGTAGTGATGGTTTTGGTTTTGCACCTCAAAAAGATGGTACTTACAATAAAATACCTCAAATCGGCAATGTAATTATCGAAGATGATGTAGAAATTGGTGCAAATACTACTGTAGATCGTGCAACAATGGGATCAACAATTGTAAAAAAAGGTGCAAAAATTGATAATTTGATTCAGATTGCGCACAATGTTGAAATTGGTGAAAATACCGTTTTGGCCGCACAATCAGGAATATCAGGAAGCACCAAAATTGGTCCCAACAGTGTTGTAGGCGGCCAGGTAGGTATTGCCGGACACCTCACTTTAGCCAAAGGCACGCAAATTGGTGCACAGGCAGGCATTAACTTTAATATTACAGAAGAAAATAAACAATGGCATGGCAGTCCGGCGCAACCTTTACGCAATTGGATGCGTGCCTCAGTAATTTTCAAGCATCTTCCAGATGTAGAGAAAAGAATAAACGCGCTCGAAGACGAATTGAAAAAGCTTATAGCTGAACTGGAAAAGAATACAATACACAATGAACGTTAGACAAAAAACGATTAAACAAGAAATATCGGCATCTGGTGTTGGTTTACACACAGGCGCTAATGTTACTTTAACATTTTGCCCCGCTCCCGAAAATCATGGCTTCAAATTTCAGCGTATTGATTTAGACGGACACCCGATTATCGAAGCTGATGCAGATAACGTAACCGATACTTCACGCGGAACAACACTTACCCAAAATGGCGCCAGTGTAAGCACTGTAGAACACGTAATGGCTTCTTTGGTAGGCATGGATCTTGATAACGTGCTGATCAAATTAGATGGGCCAGAAACACCGATTATGGATGGTAGCTCGATCCAGTTTGTCGATTTACTGGAAGAAGTTGGTACTGTAGAGCAAAACGCAGATCGTGAGTATTTCACCATCCCTCATAATATTACCTATACAGAAGAAGATAGAAAAGTAGAAATCGTTGCGATGCCACTTGATGACTATCGTTTTACCTGTATGATCGATTATAATTCTCCTGTTTTGGGCAGTCAGCATGCTGGCATTAACACCATTGCAGAGTTTAAGAAAGAAATTGCCTCTTGTCGTACCTTCTGTTTCTTACACGAATTGGAATATCAGTTATCACACAACTTAATTAAAGGTGGCGATTTAAACAATGCCATTGTAATTGTAGATAAAGAGGTTACCAAAGATGAATTGAGCCATTTGGCGAAATTATTTAACCGTAAAGATATCGATGTTGCCCCACAGGGGATCTTGAACAACATGGAACTTCGCTACCAAAATGAACCTGCCCGTCATAAACTTTTGGATATGATCGGTGATTTAGCTTTGGTTGGCATGCATTTAAAAGGCCACATTATGGCTGCACGCCCTGGCCATGCGGCAAATGTTGCTTTTGCTAAAAAAATAAAAGCTGCAATTAAAAAAGAGAAGAACAAAAAAATACAAAAGGTGTACGATCCCAGCGCAAAACCATTATATGATGTGGTTCAGATTATGGATATTTTGCCTCACCGTCAGCCATTCTTATTTGTAGATAAAATATTAGAACTTTCTAAAAATCACGTGGTAGGCGTTAAAAACGTAACCATGAACGAGGAGTTTTTTAAAGGGCATTTCCCTGGTGCACCTGTTTTCCCGGGTGTAATTCAAATTGAAGCGATGGCTCAGGTTGGTGGTATTTTAGTGTTAAGTACTGTTCCAGACCCTAGAAATTATTTAACTTATTTCTTAAAAATAGATAACGTACGTTTTAGAGCACAGGTGCTCCCTGGCGACACAATTGTTTTCCGTTGCGATTTACTTGAGCCGATCAGAAGGGGTATTGCCCAGATGAAAGGTGTAGGTATGGTTGGCGAAAAAATCGTTGTAGAAGCCGAAATGATGGCGCAAATTTCAAAAATTAAACAAGCAGAACCCACTCAATAATGATACAACCTCTAGCATACATACACCCTCAGGCAAAAATTGCCGAAAATGTGGTAATTGAACCCTTTGTAGTGATACATAAAGATGTTGTAATTGGTGAGGGAACCTGGATTGGATCGAATGTAACCATTATGGATGGTGCACGTATCGGTAAAAATTGCCGCATCTTTCCTGGTGCTGTAATTTCTGGTGAGCCACAGGATTTAAAGTTTGCAGGCGAAGTAACTACTGCAGAAATTGGCGATAACACCACTATACGTGAGTGTGTAACCATTAACCGTGGTACAAAAGACAAGTGGAAAACCACTATCGGAAGCAACTGTTTAATCCAGGCTTATTCGCACATTGCACACGATTGTGAGGTTGGAAATAATTGCATATTCTCCAATAGCACCACACTGGCTGGCCACATCACCATTGGGAACAATGTTGTTTTGGCAGGTTTGGTAGCCATACATCAATTCGTTAAAGTAGGTTCTTACGCTTTCGTTACCGGTGGGTCATTGGTACGTAAAGATGTTCCTCCTTATGTTAAAGCAGCCCGCGAACCGCTTTCTTACGCCGGTATCAACTCCGTTGGTTTACGCAGAAGAGGTTTCACCAACGAGCAGATTGATGAAATACAGGAAATTTACCGTGTACTTTTCGTAAAACACAATAATGTAACTAAAGCTTTAGACATGATCGAAGCCGAATTTAAACCAACAGAAATTCGTGATGAAATCGTCGATTTTATCCGTAATTCTAACCGTGGTGTAATGAAGGGTTTCGGAATGGGCAGTTAATTAAGGGAGAAGGCCGAAGGTTTTAAGGTTGAGGGTAAAACTTATGCTTTAAACGAAATTCAAATCAATATTCATGAGTGATTTAACGCTAATCAGAACCGATTCAGATCATGCCGATTTTAGAGCACTAGTGGCTTTATTGGATAAGGATTTAGCGGTTAGAGATGGTGAAGATCATACTTTTTATGCTCAGTTTAACAAGGTTGATGCCATTAAAGAAGTTGTTGTAGCTTATCAATATGAAAACCCTGTTGGCTGTGGTGCGATAAAACCTTTTTCAGCAACTGAAGCAGAAGTGAAAAGGATGTTCATTCACTCTGATCATAGAAAACAAGGGATCGCCGCTAAAGTTTTAAATGAGTTGGAGCATTGGGCCGCTGAACTAGGCTTTTCTGCATGTGTTTTAGAAACCGGCAAAAAACAGCCCGAGGCCATCGCACTTTATCAAAAGGTGGGTTATCACATCACGCCCAACTACGGACAATACATCGGTGTTGATAATAGTGTTTGCATGCATAAAACGCTAAACCCTAAACCCTAAACGCTCAGGCACAAATGAACATCTCTTTAAATAATGTAGGCAGAAGGTTTAATAAGGAATGGATTTTTAGAAACTTAAGCACTGAATTTTCTTCTGGCAATAGTTACGCAATTTTAGGGCCCAATGGCTCTGGTAAGTCAACATTATTGAGCGTTTTAACGGGAAGTTTATCTCCTTCTGAAGGGGAAATTTCATTTTCAGACACCAAAGAAATTCCTGTTGAAAATATTTACAAATACATTAGCCTCGCAGCCCCATATCTTGAACTGGTAGAAACCCTTACCTTAAAAGAAAGCATCGATTTCCATTTTAAGTTCAAAAATTTCGCCACAGGTCTTGATGCAAAAAAACTGATTGGCATTTTAGGTTTGGAAAAAGCAACAAACAAACAAATCAAGTACTTTTCGTCGGGAATGAAACAAAGAACCAAACTAGCTTTGGCTTGTTGCACCAATACACCAATATTATTTTTAGACGAGCCAACTAGTAATTTAGACGTTCAGGGAATAAGTTGGTACCGCGAACTGATCGAAAATTTTGGAAAAGACCGTCTAATGATAATTGGCTCCAACCAAATACAAGAATACGACTTCTGCAACAATCAGATACAAATAGCAGATTATAAGTAAGTTAACAGCAAAACACATTACTTAACACGCGTCTGTTTTGTCATACATTTGTATTATAAATAAATTTTTTAAAAAATATTTTGTAATTAACAAATTATACTTACCTTTGCACCACCAAAAAGAGAAACATTTATTAGTTATTCTCTTCAAGTAAAAGATAAGATTTTCCGTATTTCGGAATCAAAATATATAGCTGTAAAAGGCAAAGATTTTTTCATAGTTTAGTTTGAGGTTTAGGTTGATTATGCCTTTGGAGTGGTTCCCAAAGGCATTCCTTTTATACAGGATTTTTTACAAGTAACGTTCGCTAAAAGTTTAATACTTTGTTATTTTGTTTAGTCTTTCAGACCAATGAACCATTGACTAGTGAACCACTGAACTACAGTTTTTCCTTTCCAAATCATCATTCCTTTTTTTAACTTTGGTGCTCAAAAATTAATAAAATAATATTCAATATAAAATGGCAAAGGCATCAGAAGTAAAAAGCGGAAATGTGCTCCGTTTTAACGGAGAGTTGGTAAGTGTAGAAGAATACATCCACCGTACCCCTGGAAATTTAAGGGCTTTTTATCAATCGCGCATGCGGAACGTAAAAACCGGTAAAATTGTCGAATACCGTTTCCGCACGGATGAAGAAGTGACCATTTGCCGCGTAGAAACCAACGACTATCAATATCTTTATGAAGACGGAGATTATTTGGTGGTAATGGATAACAATACTTTTGAGCAGTACAACATTCCTAAATTGCTTTTCGGGAATTCCATTAAGTTTTTAAAAGAAGGGATGAATGTAACTATCGCCTTTGAAAGCGACGAACCCATTGTTGCACAGTTGCCAAACAGCGTTGAACTGGAAATTACCTATTCGGAACCCGCTGTAAAAGGCGATACTTCTACCAGTGCACAAAAATATGCCACTGTAGAAACTGGCGCAGAAATAAGAGTACCTCTGTTTATTAACCAGGGTGATAAGGTTAAGGTTGACACCAAAACCGGCGAATATATGGAAAGGGTAAAATAGTATAACTGTGGCACTAAATTTCCTTAAACCCTAAGCCTTATACCTTAAAGCTTTATAGGTTTTTATCAAAATAATTTTACCTTTGCCGTCACGAAAAACTGAAATATAAATCCAATTTAGGATAACACAATATGGCTAAAGCATCAGAAATTAAAACAGGTAACATCCTTCGTATCAACAACGAATTGGTTACTGTTGACGAATGGAATCACCGTACACCGGGAAAAGGTGGCGCATTTTACACTGGCAAATTCCGTAACATTAAATCGGGCAGAATTGTTGAGGCACGTATGAATACTGACGAGGCTGTAGAAATCTGCCGCGTTGAAACCAGCGATTACCAATATTTATACGAAGAAGGCGATTATCTGGTAGTAATGGATAACAATAGTTACGAGCAGTTTAACGTAGAGAAAGCTTTATTTGGTTCGGCTATCAAATTTTTAAAAGAGGGCATGAACATTATTGTTTCTATGGAAAGTGAAGAAGCAATTATGGCTCAATTACCAAACTTCGCAGAATTCGAAATTACCTATTCAGAACCAGCAGTTAAAGGCGATACTTCTACAAACGCTTTAAAAGCAGCAACATTAGAAAACGGTGTTGAAGTTAAAGTTCCGATGTTTGTGAACCAAGGCGATAAAATCAAAATTGATACCCGTACAGGTGAATACGTTGAGCGTGTAAAATAATTCAAACAAATATTCGAAAGCCTCTGAAGTGACCCTTCAGGGGCTTTTTGATTTTACCTATAGACCTATGAGGTTTTAAAAACCGCATAGGTGTTATAAAACAACCCGCCTCGCTCGCTTGTTATAAAAAAACATAAATTTGAATATTATGTTAAAAGCCGAAATCAGAAAGCAAGCGCTAAAAGGCAGATTATTGCTGAGTGACACAGAATACGAAAGCCTATGTGAAGCGCTCTTAAATGAGTTTAAAACCCTCGATTTTAGCCAAATTACAACCCTCCATATCTTTTTGCCCATTACAGAAAAAAAAGAACCCAATACTTTTTTATTAATCGAATGGCTGAATAAAAATCATCCTGAAATTAATATTATTGTCCCTAAAGCAGATTTTGAAACAGCGCTCATGACAAATCATGAATACCTTGGTATTGATGACCTGAAGAAAAACCTGTACAATATCCTGGAACCACAGAAAGGAAACCTTCATGAAGGTGATGTAGATCTGGTATTTGTGCCGCTTTTAGCGTTTGATAAACGAGGTTATCGGGTGGGTTATGGCAAAGGTTTTTACGACCGCTTTCTGGAGGGTTTAAATGCTCAAAAAATAGGCTTATCTTTGCATTCTGCAATTGAAAAAATCGACGATGTAAATGAACACGACATCAGATTAGATTTTTGCATTACGCCAACAGAAATTATAAAATTTTAAGTTTATCCGCATGCCACAGGAAATCGTTATCAAAACCGAAAAACAATACGAAGACAACATGATTGCGGTATTCGAATTACAGGAAAAGGAAGAATTAACCCCAGAAGACCTGAAACAGATCGAGCTGATGTTAAAGGCCGGAGAAAAGTACGAGGCGGAGCACCTGTAAATTGGTGTTTTATTCGTATCGTCATGCAGAATTTATTTCAGCACCTTTTCTTATCAGAAAGACCCCTGAAATAAATTCAGGGTGACGGCTCTCAGCGTAATGCGCCTTCACAAAATCGCTCACTAAATAAGCAATCAACTTAGCCGTTAATTTACTCACCCTTCCATCCAACATACGCGTGGCACCCTCGCTAATGTGCAAATAAGAAAATTTCTTTGCGCTGGTTAAAATTAATTTTCGGATATCGTTAACTGCAAAACCTGATGGTGTTTCTGCACTCGAAAGTACATTTTGAATGCAGTCTAGATCGATTTCAAGTCCAGCTATTGGCCCTAAATCATTAATAAGTACATTATAATCTGCACCAATTAAAATATCATCAAAAAACACGGCCTTTAGCTTAGGATTAGTCGCGATCTGGGTTAGAATATTCTCATTATTATAATTTTGATGCAAACCATACATCAAATAATTGCTCAGATAATTCTCCTTTAAGGCGTAAGAAAATCCATTGCCGCTGTGCCTTCCTTCAAGCTCCCTTAAATCGGCATGAGCATCCACATTTAAAACAGTTACTGGTTTATTATTCGCTAAAGAAAGTCCTTTAATCATAGGATAAGCATTATTATGCCCTCCGCCGATTACAATGGGAATTTTACCAGCAGCTATAATTTTTTCAATAATGGGATAAACCAGATCGTCAATTTCCTTAACTTTTTCTCTCAATCCCTTTACTGAAGCGTCTTCAGGCTCATTAATTTCGAAATGACCCAAAACCAAAATTTCTTCACCATTCAAAAAACGGTTACTCTGAATATTTAAAAAAGCCACTAAACTTGTGCGCCAGGCCGATGCAGCACCTGCAATACCTGAATTTGCGCGCACGCCAGTATCTTCCGGAATGCCCAAAAGCACAAATTTTGCATTTGTACCTTCCAGTGCATCCCACGAGGATAAGACAGCTACACTTTCGCCAAGCTTCGTTTCGCCATCACGGTGTATAATCAAATGATCAATGTCGCCCTGCGAATAAATTTTAAGATTATCCATGATAGATTTCTCCGTTTAAAATAACTGTTTCAACCTGTACTTCTCCAAAACTATAAGGCAGATAGGCAATTGAAGGCATTGGTTTGGTAATAAATAGATTGGCCTTTTTTCCGATAGCAATGCTTCCATAATCTTTACTTAATTCCATTGCAGCTGCGCCGTTTAATGTGGCAGCATTGATGGCCTGTTCAGGAAACATTTTCATTTTGATACAGCCTAAAGAAACTACAAAATTCATATTTCCCGAAGGTGTTGAGCCCGGATTGTAATCAGTAGCCAACGCGACAGGTAAATCGGCTTTAATGAAGCTCTTGGCATCTGCAAATGGAATACCCAAATAAAACGAACAGGAAGGCAACAATGTTACAATGGTTTCGGCTTTTTGTAGTGTCTGAATAGTTTCTTCATTACTTTCTTCCAAATGATCTACCGAAATGGCTTTATTTTGCACTGAAACTTCAATTGCTCCAGACACAGAAAGCTGGTTGGCATGCACTTTTGGCTTTAAACCATATTTTGCTCCTGCTTTTAATACCTGATCCGTTTCTTCGACAGAGAAAAATCCTTTCTCGCAAAAAGCATCGATATAGTCGGCAAGTTTCTCGTTTGCAATTTGCGGTAACATCTCTTTAATGATCAACTCGATATAACCCTGATGGTTATTTTTAAACTCAACCGGGTAGGCATGCGCTGCTAAAAATGTAGCTTTAATTGGAATCGGAAAACGATCTTTCAGCCTGCGGATTACCCTAAGCATTTTAATTTCACTTTCGGTAGTTAACCCATAACCACTTTTAATTTCGACAGCCCCAGTGCCCTGAATGATCATTTGCCTTAACCTCACAGCCGCAGTTTCAAACAATTCATCTTCTGATGCATTTTGGAGTTTACTGGCCGAATTCAAAATCCCACCTCCCGCAGCGGCAATTTCTTCGTAACTTCTACCCTGTATTTTCATTGCAAATTCTTCCTCTCGTGAGGCCGCAAAAACAATATGGGTGTGGCTATCGCACCAGGAAGGGAAAACATATTTGCCTTCAGCGGGGATTTGAGATGGGAGACTTGAGATATGAGATGGGATTGAATCCATCTTACCAAAATCTTTGATCAAACCATTTTCCATCAAAAGCCAGGCATTTTCTAGCATAGGCAACTGAGCTAATTCGACGCCACGAAGCACTAATTTATCTTTTGGATGTAAGCCTACCAGGCCTTTTATATTTGTGATTAGCATTTGGCTAGTTGAAGGTTAATTGGTTAACGGTTTAAATCGGTTAATCGTGAATAACAAGACGGTTAACCCAAAAAATTATTCGATCTCTAAAAGAACCGGACAATGATCAGAATGTATGGCATCAGGTAAAATCCTAACATTTTTCAGGCGACTTTCCATCGGCTTGGTGGCTAAATGGTAGTCGATGCGCCAACCCAAGTTCTTTCCTCTCGAACCGGCACGGTAGCTCCACCAGGTGTAATGATGTGGGTCTTTGTTAAAATGACGAAAGGTATCGATGAAACCATTATCTAAAAATAACTGCATCCATTCCCTTTCTTCCGGTAAAAACCCTGATGAATTGGCATTTGATTTAGGGTTATGAATATCTATGGGTGTATGACAGATGTTGTAATCGCCACTTACAATTAAATTTGGGATTTCTTTCCGCAATTCTCCAATGTATACATCAAAAAATCGCATAAATTCGTACTTTTTAATTTGGCGTTCATCTCCACTTGAGCCGGATGGCATATAAAGACTCATTAGAGAAAAATGATCGAAATCCGCTCTCAATATCCTTCCTTCTTTGTCAATCCATTCTTCACCACAGCCAAATTCTACATGATTCGGTTTAATTTTCGATAAAATGGCAACACCGCTATATCCCTTTTTTTCGGCTGGGAACCAGTAATGATAATAGCCTAATTGTTCTATCAGGGCAATAATTTCGGGTATCTGTACTGGTAAGGCCTTTACTTCTTGTAAACAGACCATATCTGCATCTGTAGCCTGAAGCCAGCCAAAAAAGTTTTTGGTACTTGCTGCCCTAATCCCATTAACGTTATAGGAGATAATTTTCATTCAGTAAAATTTCAATTGTTGTGCGCGGTAAATTTAGAAATTAATTGAATAACTGATATCGTTTTGATAACTTGTTTTATAGACAGCATACCGGTTCGTCACCCTGAATTTATTTCGGGGTCTATTATACAAGAAAGATGCTGAAATAAATTCAGCATGACGACCGCGTTTTTAAGACAGATAAAATTGGTTAATGCCAATAGGTAACAGAAACGCATTCTTCATACCCGCATAAATAGATTTCTCAGCTTTGTTTTACTCCGTTCGAAACGACCATCATCCCTGATTAACCCTGTAACAATTGTTTTTCCAATTTTTTGGCTTCCCTTTTTTTCAAAACCGTAACTTCCATTTTCACATCCTGTTTTGGACGGTTATTTTTATCAGTTGCCAGAACGGCTATTTTATCAACCATATCCAAACCAACCACAATTTCGCCATAAGCCGTATAGTTTCTGTCTAAATGTGGTGTGCCACCTATTGTTTTATAAACTTCACGTTGCCACTCGGGGATTTTAAACTTCAAGCGCTTTTCTTCTAGATTATCCAGTTGTTGATCGGTAAAAACTTTTCCCTGAACCAGATAAAACTGACTTCCGCTTGATGCTTTGGCCGGATTAACATCATCTCCTTCTCTTGCCGCAGCTAAAACACCCTTTTTATGAAACAAACTATCATTAAATTCGGCAGGAATGGTATATTTTGGTCCACCCTCTCCGAGTAAAGAATCTGGCTTGGCATTTTTCGAGTCTGGATCACCACCCTGGATCATGAAATCTTTGATCACCCTATGAAACAAAACACCATTATAATACCCCTTTTTGGTTAATTTCAAAAAGTTATCGCGGTGTAAATGCGTTTGGTTATATAACTTAACGATACATTCTCCAAATTCAGTTTTAATGCGTACGTATTGATTTTTAGGTTTTGCTGCAAAAGCAGAAAGTATTGAAAAAGTGCAAAGGAATAACAGTATTTTCTTCATTTAATTGGTGTTTGAGGCTAATTTAAGGTAAAAAATGAAATTCAATAAATAAATACCCTTATTATATGATTTTTTTTGCTTTACCTTTGTATTAATGAAGTTAAAACAAAAAATAGCACTTTCTTTGGCTGTATTCTATGCAGTTAGTGTTATGGGTTTGGCTTTAAGTCTCCATTTCTGTGGGGGTAAATTAGAAAATGTTAAACTTTTTAGCAACGAGGTTTCGTGCAAATTCTGCAAGGATATTCCGGCCGAAAAGAAAGACGACGGCTGCTGTAAAAACACCCAGGTAACGGTAAAAGTTAAAGATAGTCATCAAACAGAGGCACAAATACAGATGCCAAAACTGTTTTCTATCCAGCTTTTTCTTCATCCCCCGGTTTCTGAGTTTTTAAGCAACATTTTTCCGAAGTTTTTTAGCAAAATTTCGAACGAGGCACCGCCGCTATCCTCGCGGGTGGCCCTGCATGTTTTCAATTGTATTTTTAGGAATTAGGATTTTATACATCAGCTCGTCAATGCACCATTTAGCATTTCGACAGGCTCAATGTGACATTTTTTAAAATTCAAATTCAAAAAATCATGAAAACAATAAAAATATTCAGCATCATTATGCTTTTCTTCGCCGTTAATGTTTCGGCGCAACAAATATCTTCGGCAGATTTACAGGTGACCGGTTTAACCTGCTCTATGTGTTCAAAAGCAACACAAAAATCTTTAGAAACATTAAACTTTATTAGCAATATAAAACCAGATTTAAACAAAAATATTTTCGTTTTAACCTTTAAAAAAGATGCCAACATTAACCTTGATCTGGTACGTAAAAAGGTTCAGGATGCTGGTTTTTCAGTTGGGAATTTAACCGCTAATTTTAATTTTAACGATGTAAAAGTTGATGACAAAGGCCAGGCTATTGTTGACGGAAATGTATACCGTTTTGTAAATGTAAAAGGTAAAACACTCAGCGGCACAGTAAAAGCTAGTGTGGTGGATAAAGATTTTATTTCGGGCTCAGCATTTAAAAAACAAGCTGCAACAGCAAATTCAGATGCATATACTAGTGGTACAGGTATTGTAAACGGCAAAAAAACGCGTATTTACCATTTGTTTCTTTCTTAAGATGAAGCGGATATTAGTATTAACGCTAATGTTTATTGGCGTTTATAACCTTGCGACTGCACAAGAATTATATGTATTTACGGAGCCTGCGAGCAATATGCCAACCAAATCGATCGGTGTACGCTTCACCAACGAAGGGATGTTTAATTACCCTGGTTATGTAAGTAGAACGATTCCAGAAGTAATGATAGGCTTTAACAAAAATCTAATGATGCATGCGCAGGCTTTCCTATCTGATATGGATGGAAAATACCGTTTGGAAGGAGGAAGTCTTTATGCAAAATACCGGTTTTTATCGTTGGATGAAGCACATAGCCATTTTAGAGCAGCAGCATTTGGACGGATAAGTACAAGCAAAAGGCCCACATACACGCATGATATTAACCTCGAAGGCGATAACAGCGGTGTACAGGGTGGATTAATCTTTACTCAGCTTTTACACAAACTGGCACTTTCGTCCACTTTAGGTTATGCACACGCTTTTGAAAACAATAATAGGCAAGTTGCCGGAATGCCACAGCCCAAAAACATGTTGTCGTACAGTTTATCATCTGGTTATTTAGTTTTGCCAGTGGTTTACAAGGATTACAACCAGCCAAATTTTAATATATATTTAGAATTATTGGGTAAAACAGATCCGAGTAGCGGTCAATCTTACTTAGATATAGCTCCTGCCATACAAATGATTTTGAACAGTAAAACGCGTATCGATTTAGGCTACCGTTTTCAGGCCACTGGAAACATGGATAACCGATACACTAAAAACATGTACCTGCTCCGTGCAGAATTTAATTTCTTTAACGTTTTAAAATAAAGTACAATGAAACCTTCATGGCTTTCTGATTAAAACTGATTTTAAGCCATGATTGCTTTATCCCCATTAAAAACAATATAAAAAAATGAAAAAAATATTAGGATTAGTTGCCATTATAATAATCGCAACTACAGCTTTTACTTACGCACAGGACAAAACCGATGTAGCTTTAAATCAAGTACTAACGGCTTATTACGATGTAAAAAATGCATTGTCAACAGATAAAAAAGACTTAGCGATCGAAAAGGTAAAAGTTTTATCGGCAAAGGTAAATGCGGTAAACCATAAAGATTTACCAGCAGATCAACATAAAATCTTTATGGAACAAGCGGCCATTATAAAAAGCAAAGCGGCACAGCTTTCAGGTTCAAACGACATCAAAACACAACGAAAAGCTTTCGAAGGTATTTCTTATGCCATGATCAAAACCTTAAAAGGTTTGAAATTCAACAGCCAAACCGTTTATGTTCAGCACTGCCCAATGGCCAAAGCAAGCTGGCTAAACGAAAAAGAAAATATCGAAAATCCTTATTATGGAAGTATGATGTTTGATTGTGGCGATGTTTCTGAAACTATAAAAGCTAACTAATGAAACTGCATATCAAAAACATGGTATGCAACCGTTGTAAAATGGTGGTTAAGGCTGAGCTGGAAAAGCTCGGCTTTAAACCATTATTGGTTGAACTTGGCGAAGTTACCCTTGCCGAAAGTATTTCAGTAGAAGATAAAAGCAAAATAGGAGAAAATTTGAAGCATTTCGGCTTCGAGCTATTGGAAGATAAGAAAACCCAGGTTGCCGAACAGATTAAAACTGCCATTATTAATTTGGTTCATTATACCAAAGAGCCACTAAAAATTAATCTTTCTGCTTATTTAAGCGAGCAGCTAAAACTGGAATATGCCAGCCTAAGTAGTATTTTCTCAGAAATGGAAAGTCAAACCATTGAGAAGTACTTTATTGCGCAGAAAATAGAAAAGGCAAAAGAAATACTCACCTACGGCGAACTTACCTTAAGTGAAATAGCCTATCAGTTAAATTATAGTAGCGTTGCACACTTATCAGCACAGTTTAAAAAAGTAACTGGTATTACGCCATCAGTATACAAGGCAGCGTCAGCAGAGGGTAGAAAAACACTCGATGAAGTGTAGGGAGGATGGTTGAAAGAATAGTCAATGGTTAAATAGTCCGTAGCCGATCGCACCAAAACCATCAACCATCAACTATATGTCCATTAACTGATTGATCGTTTTCAGTTAACAATTAACCAGTTTAAACACTTAACCGATTAGCTTCAAATTTCTTACCATATGTCAAGACTGATCGATTGATCCTCAGCTACATTTGTACCTAAATAAATTCACTAGGTATGAAAAAATTATTCTTATTTCTGATCGCTACCTCAATTAGTGTGGCATCATTTGCACAAACAAGCTGGAAAATTGATCCAATGCACTCGTTTGTTAACTTTTCAGTTAAACACATGGGCATTTCTTTTGTTGATGGTTCATTTAAAAAATTCGACGGAACAGTTTCGGCATCTAAACCAGATTTAACAGATGCTAAAATTAGCTTTACTGTTGATGTAAATAGCATCACTACTGGTGTTGATATGAGAGACGGCCACTTAAAAACAGATGATTTCTTTAATGCAGAGAAATTTCCAACCATGAAATTCGAAGGCACTTCATTCAAAAAATTGAGTGGAAACAATTACGAGTTAAGTGGAAAATTAACCATCCGCGACGTAACCAAAGATGTAAAATTTGCTGTTGTTTATGGTGGTACTGCAAAAGACCAACAAGGCAATACCAAAGCTGGTTTTGGTGCAACAACAACCATTAACCGTTTAGATTATAACATTAAATATGATCCAACTGGTGCAGGCGTTGCTAAAGATGTTGCCATTAAATTAAACCTTGAATTTGTTCAGGGAAAATAATTGAGGAGATCGTCATTCCGGGCTTGACCCGGAATCTTTCTCATTAGATCCTGAAACAAGTTCAGGAGGACGATTATTTAAACTTCTATTAGACAAATACATTATTATGTCAACCTTATCTCAATTTAGAAACTTTACTCAACGTTTACCGCAAACGGATTTGATGCCAACCATTTTTATAGGCCACGGTTCGCCCATGAACGGTATAGAAAACAATGAGTTTAGTCAGAGTTGGGCAGACTTGGCAAAAAATATTCCAGTGCCAAAAGCAGTATTAGTGGTATCAGCACATTGGTACACGCACGGTACTTTTGTAACCGCAATGGATTTCCCAAGTACCATCCACGATTTTGGCGGTTTTCCCCAAGCACTTTTTGATGTGCAATACCCTGCACCTGGTGATGCAAAATTGGCAGCCGAAATACCAGGCTTAGTTCATAGCACAAATGTTGGTTTAGACCATGACTGGGGTTTAGACCATGGCACCTGGACCGTAGTAAAACACATGTACCCAAATGCAGATATTCCTGTGCTACAGTTGAGTATCGATTATACAAAATCGCCAGAGCAACATTACGAAATTGCCAAAGAAATTTATGCGCTCCGCAAAAAAGGAATATTGGTTTTAGGCAGCGGAAACATGGTGCACAATTTACGTATGCTTAGCTGGGAAATGATTAACGGCGGCGGTTATGACTGGGCAAATGAAATGAACGATAAATTTAAAAACCTAATTGCAAACGGCGATCATCAGCCATTAATTAATTACCGCAATTTAGGATCGGATGCCATGTTGGCGATTCCTACTCCCGAACATTATTTACCTCTAATTTATACCCTTGGAATGAAAAACGATAAGGAAGAAGTTTCTTTCTTTAATGATAAAGCGGTTGGCGGTTCGTTAACTATGACTTCGGTTTTGGTTGGATAAACAGAGGTTTAGGGTTTAGGGGTGACAAATCGTTAAAGACCTGATTTTATCCCCCCCACTAAGCCTTAATTCCATTAACTCATTAATAGTCAAAGCTATATTTTAGAAATTCACTATAAAACCAAGGTAATTAAGGAAATATCCTGTACTATAGATTTCTCCATTACAATTGAAATGACGATCTATTGCAGAAATGACAATAACTTAAAATTCTATAACACTTTATTATTATTCTGTAACGCTTATCGTCTAATGAAGCGGTAAATTTGTACAAAGAATTTAATCATGACACACACTTATCAACTTACAGGCATGACCTGTGGCGGTTGCGAAAATAAAGTAAAAAGTAATCTTCTCGTTTTACCAGATGTTACCGCTGTTGAGGTTTCGAAAGATACCCATTCTGCTACCATTAGTATGGATCAGCACATCGGCTTGGATACGTTTCAACAAGCTTTAGGCGGTGTAGATAGCAAATATCAAATTTCTGCGGTCCATCATAGCGAAACACTGGAAGAGGCAAAATCTTGGGCCGAAACTTATAAGCCCATTTTGTTAATCTTCGGATATGTAACCGCGATAGCGCTTGTGGTTTCCTGGCAAGAGAACACGGTTAATTTTATGGTGTTCATGCGCATTTTTATGGCAGGATTTTTTCTCACTTTCTCCTTTTTTAAAATGCTCAATTTGAAAGGTTTTGCCGAAAGTTATGCCATGTACGATATTGTTGCCAAAAAGTTTAGTGCCTGGGGTTATATTTATGCTTTTATCGAACTTGGGTTAGGTTTCTCTTTCGCCTTAAACTTATCTCCTGCCGTTGTCAATTGGGTTACACTGATCGTAATGACCATCAGTATTCTTGGTGTTTTAGAAAGCGTTTTAAATAAGAAAAAGATTCAATGTGCTTGTTTGGGGGCTGTATTTAATCTGCCCATGAGTACCGTTACCATTGTTGAAGATGCCATCATGATTGCGATGAGCGCAGCCATGCTGATTTTAATGTAAACTATATTTTTGTAAGCAGCTCATCTGGCGGAAAAGCCGGAATTTCAGAATTTTTGAAATCTTTAATGTTTCGGGTAACAATGTAATCCAGCTTTTCAATATTATAAGCACAAAGCATTTGAAGGGCATCTTCAAAATCCTTATGTTTTGACTTCAAACCTTTTTTAATAATATCCTGGTCTATCGCAATAATTTGAACGTATTCTAAAACATTGTAGATTACATCCCTTAATTTCTTTTCTTCTAGGTATTTCTTTAGTAGATAATGAGTTGTTGCGATTGAATGAGATGAGGTGAATAATTGTACCTCATTTCGTTCAGCCTTTTCAAAAATTTCTATAGCAAATTTGCTGAAAGGCTGTCTATCGGCAATTAGATCAACGATGATATTGGTATCAACAAATACCCTTTTCATATATGTTTATTTTCAAGATAATGACGAAGTTCCGTGTCTTCATTAAAGTTCTCTGGCAATTTTACCGCTCCCACTATGCTCTTTAGTTTTGACGAAATAATTGGCTTCTCTTCGAGTGTAATCGTCTCTAAATACTTTTCAACTAATTCTGATAAGCTACGCCCAGTATGCCTTGCATAAGATTTTGCTTTTTCGATGGTCGATTTTTGAACAGTTAATGTTAATTTCGTTGTCATTACACGTGTGATTTATTCAAATATACGTATTACAGTCTAAAAGATCAAGGGGCTGGTTTATTACAATTTTATTAATCCCTATAATATAAGCTATCGCCGCTTATACCTAAACTCCGATTTTCGGCTTTTACCATTAAGCTCGCCTTCAATCCAGGCGAGCAAATCATTTTTGCCCTGGTTTTGGTAAACTATTCGCTGTGGAAAATCGTGTGTTTTATCTTCGAAAACATAGGTCTCATCTTTTGTGGTAATAAGTTTGAAACAAGTCTCTTTTCCTTCATTCTGCCCTGCTACAGTTGAACAATAAAAAGTGTCTTTTCCAATCTTTTTAATCTTGAGGCTTTCGGTAAGCAGACTGTCACCTTTGGCATTTATCCTATAACTTTTTCCACTCAGCGATTGATCTGGATCTTGCATCCATTGCTCAATAATTTTACCTTTAGCAGTTTGCATTTCCCAAGAACCCAAAACAAAAGCAAAAGTTCTTGATGGTTCTTTTTGTGCATTGGCATTAATTGAAAGGCCAACCAAACATAGGATCATTAGATTTAAAAAGGCTCTTTTCATTTTGCAATTGTATTGGTGATGTGGCTTAAATGGTGTTTGCCGTGCCAGGCATACATACCCAACATATTTGCCAACGTAAGTTCTTTATTTTGTGCCGGATGGATATATTTTCTTTGATAATCCTCAATTTTCAATGTTTTCAGAAAAGCAACCCAGCGGCGATGTAAACCGGTTAACAAATCAATAGATAATTTGATATCACCATTTTTTGCTTCTTCTGTTTCCGCCCAACGTTCTTCGTAATATGGCCTGATTACAGGAACATCTTCAGTAATAGCTTGTTTGAAACGGATGTAGGCATTGATGTGGCTATCCGGAATATGGTGTATAACCTGCCTCAACGTCCATCCTCCGGGGCGGTAAGTTTGACTTAATTCTTCTTTGGTTAGGTTTTCGGTAGCGTTATTAATCTGGCCTGGCAAAACTTCGATTTCAGAAATCCACACGTCGATTTGTTTTTGATCGAAAACATCAGGCATTGAAAACTGACCGATTGGGTATTTAAGCTGTTCTAAATCCATGAAACCAAAATAGGCTTTTTGCATGAATTATTATGCCGCAGAAACATGGAATATTTTTACATCAGTTTCTTTAACCACTTCAACAGATCCATCTTTTTATCATAAGGTGGATAAATCATTTTGGTTAATCCTAACTTCGACTGAAAAACCACTGTCCTTTCATGTGAAAAGGTTTTGAAACCGAAAATACCATGGCAACTCCCCATTCCACTGTTGTTAACTCCTCCGAATGGTAAATTTGGGTTGCTGATGTGTACAAGCACATCGTTTACACAGGTTCCACCAGCACTGGTTTCGTTGATGATTTTATATAGGTTCTGCTTATGATCTGAGAAAATATAAAGCGCCAAGGGTTTAGCTTTACCATTTACAAAATCGATGGCTTCCTGCAAGTTTTTATAAGTAACAACAGGTAAAACTGGTCCAAAAATTTCCTCCTGCATTATGGCACTATTTTCTTTCACAGTAGTTAAAAGTGTTGGCTTGAGGGTTAAATCTTTTTCATTTGATCGTCCTCCCAAGGCCAATATGGCACCATCATTAACCGCCTCTTCAATTAAACTATTTAACCGCTTAAACTGCTTTTCATTAATGATTTTGGCATAATCTCTTTTGTTAATTTCATCGCCATCAAAAAACATTTTTTGAACGGTAGCGCCATAATGCCCTACAAAATCCTCAAGCTTATTCTCTTCGATCAATACATAATCTGGCGCAATACAGGTTTGGCCGGCATTTACCAACTTGCCCCAGGCAATTTTTTCTGCGGCTTTTTTTACATCACAGGTTTCATCTACAATTGCTGGCGATTTACCCCCAAGCTCTAAGGTAACAGATGTAAGGTTTTTTGCCGCCGCTTCCATCACCACTTTGCCTATTGCAGTACTTCCAGTGAAAAAGATATGATCAAAGGGGAGTTTCAGCAGTGTGGTAGAAACATCTGCATCCCCTTCAAAACAGGCAATTTCTTTGGCGTTAAAAGTGTTGGAAATTAATTTATTAATTATTCCTGCTGTCGCTGCACTCAACTCAGACGGCTTCAGGATTACGCAATTTCCAGCGGCTATAGCCGAAATTAAGGGACTCATCATTAACTGAAAAGGGTAATTCCATGGTGCAATGATCAAACAAACACCTTTTGGTTCGTAATAGATTTTATTGCTTGCAAAAAAATTGCTCGGGGTTCTACCTGCCGATTTAGGCTTCATCCATGAACTTAACTTTTTAATAGCATGGTCTATTTCTGCATAGGTAAAAAACAACTCAGTTACAGCCGCTTCAAAACGGTTTTTGCGTAAATCCTTTTCCAATGCTGCAAATATTTCTTCTTCGGCATTTTCCAAAACCTCTTTAAGCAATTTTAATTTTGAAATTCGCGTTTTAACATTTGTTTTACGCAATTCGAATTTATGTTTCTGCTGTAATTCGAAAACCTTTTCAATTTCTTCTTTCATTTTGTTCATTCTCTACTTAAACTTGCTGAAACATTTTAATTTACCTCTCTTTGAAATAAGACTTAAACTCCCCTATTAAGTTGTGAGTTAAATTTAGTGAAAATTCATGCATTTCATTAAAAATTCATGCATTTAAAGCATATTGCAGCAAATTTTAATATCACAGATGAAAAGATTGTTTTTTGTTTTCGCACTTATAATTCCTTTGGTTATCCATGCCCAAACCTTAAAAACAGATGTATTGGTAATTGGAAGTGGTGATGCTGCTTACGCTGCCTCTTATCAGTCGTTTAAATCTGGCGTAAAAACGATCCTGCTTACACAAAAAGAACAGCTGGAACTTAAGAAAGTTGCTGAAGGTAAGCCCAAAGCATTATCAGACTTTTATGCGGCTTTTTTAAAAAGGGAAGTTGAAAATGCAAAAAGTTTAAACACTCCCAAAGTAAAACCCGATAAGAAGAAACTCGTTAAAGTAACGGTTGATAGTACATTACTTTTGAATGTGATCAACAATACTCCATACACAGAAATTAACCGTTCAGGCAGTGGTTGGGAAATAAAACTCAACAAAGACAAAAGCATTAAGGCTAAAATTCTTGTGCTGGCCGATAATCCGGACAAATTAATGTCTACATTAAAAATTACAAACTTAAATCCTTCAACTACAAGCACATTAAACTATAACGAAAATTTATACAGAACCACGGTAGCAAGTGTTTCTTCAAACCGGGCAAATTTTCTATCTCTATATAACTTGCTGATTCCAAATCAGGAAAATCTTTTATATATCCCTGCTGATCAATTCGAAATTGCCCATGCTGCAGGTGCAACCGCAGCTTATGCGGCCTTTTTTGATACCAAAACCAGTTTATCAAATTTAAAAAGGATTCAGGGAGAGTTATTAAGTTATAAACATGCTTTAATACCTTTCCAGGATATAAAAGCTACTGATTCCAACTGGCTCGCAATCCAAAAGGTTGGTATCACTGGAATTTTAAAAGCGGAAATTAAACAGGGAAAAGCCTATTTCGATCCAGAAAAACAGGTGAACTACGACGAGATCAAACAACCGATTAAAGACTACTATTATAAAGCACAGATCTGGTTTGATGATCACAACAATGTTCCCATCAACTTAGAAAACACCATTGCAATGGTTTGTTACGTGGGCAATAAATCCATTGATGCCACTAAGGCTGAGCTGCTAAAAAAATGGAACAAAAACTACAAACTCACATCTAAATACGACCTCAAAAAAGTGTTAACAAGAAGGGAATTTGCAGTAATCATTAACGAATACCTTAAACCTTTCGACGATGTGAACGTGGATAAAACCGGAAGGGTGATCCGTTAGTTATTAACCACAGATTCGCACAGATTTTGGATATAATTCCAAAAAACAATCTGTGTTCATCCCTTTTATCTGTGGTTAATCTATATGGTGAGGTTGTAACATTTCCATTTCCTTTTAAAATTAGGTAGTGCTTTACCTAAATTGCAGCCAAACCTAAATTCATGAAGAAATATTTACTTTTCCTTTTGCTCTGCATGGGCGAATATGCTTTTGCGCAACAATTATCGCCTTTAACCGTCGAAAAAATAATGCGTGACCCAAAATGGATGGGTGTTGCACCAACAAATATCCGCTGGACCGCAGATAGTAAAACACTCTATTTCAATTGGAATCCGGAAAATAAAGCGAAAGAAGAATTATTTAAAGTTTCGGCAACCTCCACCAAACCTGTTAAGGCAGCAGATAAGGAAGACGAAAAACTATTAAGCTTAAATTACACTTATAATACCGACCATTCGCTCGGTTTAATTGAAAAAAGCGGCGATATCTATCTTCAAAATTTCAAAAACCACAAAGAATCGCGATTGACCAGTACACAGGAAAGGGAAAGTAGTCCGGTTTTTTTAACAAACGGAAATATTGTTTACCAGTTGGGAGATAATCTGTTCGAAGTTGACCTAAAATCTGCTGAGACCAAACAATTAACCAATTTTATTAAAGGGAAAAAAGCAGGAAGACAGGAAACCAAATCTGCTACCGAACAAGACAAATGGCTAAAAGCACAGCAGACAGAACTATTTGACATCATCAAAAAAAGAAATGCCGAGACAAGAGCCGGATCGCGCGGAGGAAGAAACCGTCAAGCGACAGGCGATACAAAACCATTAAAAGAACTTTATACGGACGATAAATTTTTAAATGCTGTAACCATTAGTCCTGATGGGCATTTCATCACCTACAAGTTAACTACGCCAGCGCAGAACAACCACAATACCATTGTTCCCAATTACATTACTTCATCTGGTTATACCGAAGATATTCCTGGTAGAACAAAAGTTGGAGAAAACGAAAACATTTCGCAGGGGTTTATTTACGATACACTAAAAGATTCCGTTTATGCGATTCAGACTGCTACAATACCCGGTATCAAAGATCTTCCCGATTACCTTAAAGATTATCCAAAAGAACTTGATACGCTAAAAAAGAAAAACGCAGATCGACCGGTAAATTTCTTTGGCCCGCTTTGGAACGATAACGGAAGTACCGCAGTTGTTGTAGCCGCATCTACCGACAATAAAGACCGTTGGATTTTAAAATTAGATGCTTCAACAGGGAAATTTTCTTTGATAGACCGTCAGCGCGATGAAGCCTGGATTGGTGGGCCCGGCATTAGTGGTTTTTATCAAGGAAGTACTGGGTGGATAGATAATAACCGATTTTATTACCAGAGTGAGGCGACAGGTTATTCACACCTCTACGTAGCCAATGTTCCAAACGGAGATAAAAAACAGCTTACTTCTGGCAAATGGGAAGTACAATCGGTTCAGCTTTCAAAAGATAAAAGCACATTTTATCTTAAGACAAACAAAGAACATCCAGGGATTACTAATTTCTTTAAAATCAGCGTAAACGGTGGCGAACTCGTTCAAATTACCACCATGAAAGGCTTAAACGACATTACGCTCTCTCCTGATGAGAAATACGTTGCCATAAATTATTCTTTTATGGACAAACCTGGCGAGCTATATCTTCAACCTAACAAGGCTGGTGCAAAAGCTGAAAAAATTACACAATCTACCTCTGCAGAATTTAATTCTTACAAATGGCGTCAACCGGATATGGTAAGTTTTAAAAACCGCTATGGTGCTGATGTGTATGCGAGGGTATATAAATCAGATAATCCGCACCCTAACCACCCTGCGGTAGTTTTTGTGCACGGTGCTGGTTATCTGCAAAATATACATTTCGGTTGGAGTACTTATTTCCGCGAGTTTATGTTCAATAATTTACTGGCTGATAATGGTTATACGGTAATCGATATCGATTATACTGGAAGTTCGGGTTATGGCCGCGATCACCGCACGGGTATTTACCGCCACATGGGCGGAAAGGATTTAACCGATCAGGCTGATGGCGTGAAGTTTTTAGTAGAGAAATATGGCGTTAACCCACAGCATATTGGTCTATATGGTGGCTCGTATGGCGGTTTTATCACTTTGATGGCCATGTTTAACGAATCGGATGTTTTTGCCAGTGGAGCCGCTTTACGTTCGGTTACCGATTGGGCACACTACAACCATGGTTATACTTCGAATATTTTAAACGAACCTTACAATGATCCGATTGCCTATAAAAGAAGTTCACCAATTTATTTTGCCGATAAGCTAAAAGGCAACCTTTTAATGGCCCACGGAATGGTCGATGTAAACGTTCATTTTCAGGATATTGTACGCATTACTCAGCGTTTTATAGAGCTAGGTAAAAACAATTGGGAACTTGCTGTTTATCCGGTTGAGGATCATGGCTTTATTGAGCCTAGCAGCTGGACGGATGAGTATAAAAGGATATTTAAATTGTACGAAAATACGTTGAAGAAGTAGCTTTCCCTTAAGCTGGTCGTCCTTTCGAGCGAGGTGCAACGCAGTCGGGAAATCTATCTCCATAGATCTCTCCATTTCGCTACGCTTCAGTCGAGATGACGGCCATTATGTATAAATTCCTCAAAGATGCTTCGTGCCTCAACATGACAGTAAAGAAAAGAAATAGAACTCTGCTATATCTCATTTAAAAAATATAGTTTTCATCTATATCGATATCAATAAATACAATTAACAATTAGTGAAACAGGGTTGATTGACACCTGTTTTAGCCTTACCTTTGTGCCATAAAATTAAAGACAAAAAATTATGGCAATAGTAGGTAAAAAATTCCCGAGTGTTAGTATTGATGCAATGTCGGACATGGGTGATGACTTGAAAATCAATGTATTTGAAGAAGCTGTAAACAAAAATAGTAAAGTGTTATTATTCTGGTATCCAAAAGATTTTACTTTCGTTTGCCCTACAGAATTACATGCTTTCCAAGCTGCTTTACCTGAGTTTGAAAAAAGAAATACAATTGTAATCGGTGCATCTTGCGACACTAACGAAGTTCACTTCGCATGGTTAAATACACCAAAAGATAATGGTGGTATTGAAGGTGTTACTTATCCAATATTAGCAGATACACACAGACAATTATCTGGCATCCTTGATATTTTAGATCAGGAAGTTAATTACGACGAAGAAGGAAACGAATCCTTCTCGGGTTCAAATGTTTCTTTCAGAGCTACTTATTTAATCGATGAAACTGGTAAAGTTTTCCACGAAAGTGTTAACGATATGCCACTAGGTAGAAACGTTAAAGAATATTTACGTTTAATTGATGCTTATGCTCACGTTCAGAAACATGGAGAAGTTTGTCCTGCAAACTGGGAAGAAGGAAAAGAAGCAATGAACGCAAACAGAACTGGCGTAGCTGAATATTTAGCCGCTAACTAATTAAATAAAACGTTATGTTTTTAGAATTAACAGAAGATAATCTTCAACAATATTTGGCCGACAACTCAAAAGTTATGGTTCAGTATGCTGCATCCTGGTGCGGAAACTGCCGGATCATGAAACCAAAGTTCAAAAAATTGGCTTCAGAAAATGAAGATGTAACTTTCTTGATTGTTGATGCCGAAAAACTTCCAAACTCACGCAAATTTGCAAACGTTGATAATTTACCAACTTTTGCAGCTTTTGAAAGCGGCAGTTTGGTAGATCAGGTGCAAACCAACAAAGCAGAAGGTTTAATAGAACTATTTAACAAGATAAAGTAATGAAGATTCCGGTAATAAGACAATTATTTCAAAACACCACTCCTGCTCAATTGGAGACAACTTTAGAAGTTTTAGAGGCTTTTTGCGAGTTTAGAGGTGTTAGTGAGCACGAAGTTGATGTTGCGGGCGAAATGATTACCAATATATGTGGTGCGCTAGAAGTACACCAGATGGTAAGTGAGGGTGCTGCCGAAAAGGATGCGCTAAACGCCTTCGGCCAAAAAGTAATGGGTTCGATTGATCGATAATCGTCTTAAAGCTTAATCTTACTTTTCAAAGCATAAAATTCCCCGTTGATGAGAATCAATGGGGAATTTTTTGTTTATAAATGCATCGTCATTGCGAGCAGGCTTTTTCAGCCTAAGAAGCAATCTTTCCAGTTGCTATCAAGGCCTAAAATTTAGCTTAAATTTTCAAAATAAGGATTTTTTTGGAAAGCAAGGTTCTGCTTTCCATCAGTTACATCAGCCCCGTTTTCCCTTCTGCCGATTGAAAACCTGTGAAACAAGCAAGCAAACCATAAGTATAAAAACAAATGCTTAAATCGGCATTCGTCCAATCGGGTTTGGGTGGCTAGGGTTGTTATTCTGAACGCAGTGAACAATCTCCAACCAGAGCGCTTCATGATAGAAATAAGCGGTTTTTTCACTGTCTACTAACATGCAAAAGATTCTTCACTGCATTCAGAATGACAACAGGTAATCAAAAAGGTCTGTGTGGGTACAGCCCTTAATACTTAACCTTACATTAAAGAAAATAATTGCCAAAAAGCTAAAGTAAAGCTTAAACAAAATCCAACTGTAGACACAGTTTGAAGTTTATTTCCTTTTCTTGTTTGAACAAAGAATATTCCTGAAATAACCAGGATGGCAATGGCAATACCCGTTAATAACAACGTATTCTGCAAGAAAGCAGGAAACGCCGCTAAATAATTATTTTTCGCGATTTCAAAGGAGCTATTGTTATCTGAAACACGAAACCACCAAATCATATCTACTATAAAAATGGCCAGTAGTAGTGTGGCTATAATAAATTTTGTTTTCAATTTCATTTTTATTAGTTCATATCAATTTTAAATATAACTAATAATCAGCACAATATAAAAAACCGAATGCCTTCTGCAATTATGCCGGAGATTCTTCGCTGTGTTTAGAACGACAAATAAAAAAGGTCTGTGAGGACACAGACCTTGGATATGGTTTTTTTAACCCGCGCAGGTTTCGGAAACCTGCGAGATTTTGCAGAAAGTATTAAGCCAAATTCCTACCTGCATTTACAATACCAAAAACGGTTCTTACGGCAAGCTTTTCTAAAGCATGCTGATCTTTTTCGTTCTGATCGTGCTGTAGTTTTTCTAAAGCGAAATGTTGGATCAATACCAATGGAAGGATGATTTTCTCGCGGGTAGCAATTGATTTTTTATCTACAGGATAATTAGCCATCAGCGTTGGCTGTCCGGAGAGTTTTAAAAGCATCTCCTTAGCTAAATTGAATTCGTTGTGTAGTTGAGTCCAAAAAGCACCAAACTCCTTATCTGCGGCCAAATGCGCTGTAATGGTGAAGTCTGATTTACTCATGCTCATCATACAATTGTCTACAATGGTTTTCAGGTAATCAGAATCCTGGTAAACCTTTACTACCTTATCCCAGTTACCTGCTTTTTCCTGGCTTTTCAGGGCCGTTCCCATTCCATAGAAACCCGGAACATTTTGTTTAAGCATACTCCAGGCGGTAACAAAACTAATGGCCCTTAAATCTTCGAGTTTCATTTCACCACCACCATTTCTTTTAACAGGGCGGCTACTGATATTGGCCTGTGATAATAATTTTAGAGGAGATAATTTCTCTAAATAACTCACAAATAAAGGATGCTCCCGCAAGTCGACAAAAGCTTTATAACTTTCTTCTGCCATTTCATCAAGCAGTGCTTTATTTTCAGGATCTAACAGAATGTTATGTTTCTCTTTCAATCCAGAGGTTAATCCAGCATTGATTAATTGTTCAATATTAAATTCAGCACTCTCTACTGAACCGTATTGCGAACTGATGGTTTGCCCCTGAACGGTTAACTGCATATTTTTATTTGCAATTTCCTTACCCATTGAAGCATAAAAGCGGTGTGTTTTACCTCCACCACGTGCAGGCGGGCCACCGCGGCCATCAAAAAAGGCCAACTGTATGTTGTGTTTCGCAGAAATTGCAGACAATGAGGTTTTACCATTAAAGATAGACCAGTTGGCCATTAAATAACCACCATCTTTGGTACTGTCGGAATAACCAAGCATAATATCCTGTTTATTTCCACGGCTGGCCAAATGTGCTTTGTAAAACGAATTGCTATAAAGCGTATCCATAATTGCAGCAGCACCTTTTAAATCGTTTACAGTTTCGAAAAGTGGCACAAAATCAATCGTGAGCGACTCTTTGCTCCAACCATTCCAAAGGAAAAGCTCAATCAGTTGAAGGATATCGCTCGCCTGTTGGCAATTGCTGATAATAAACCGGTGACAGGCTTTTTCACCATTACGCCTTTGTACACCTTTAATTTCTTTAATTACCTCAATTGTATCTTTTGTTAAAGCATCGGGCTCAGTTGCATAAACAACAGTTGCTTCTTTAAAAGAGATTAGGTTTAATTTTTCTTCTTCTGATAGTTTATCGTAACCTGCTGGATATAGAGAAGAAATTGGTTTATTTTCACGACAATAAGCATGTACGCTTCTTAAAACGCGACTATCCTGACGGATATCCAACGACGCGAAATAGTTACCATATAAATCTATTTTACGGATCAGATCATTAACCAGATCAACAAATAATCCATCATGCTCAGCCAAAAGTGTTTCTTTAATTTTATTCAGATTATCCCTTAACTCATCAGAAATATCTTGAAGTTCGCAGGTCTGATCGAAAGCATTCAGATAAAGTACATCATGCAGTTTTGCAATATTCTCTTCAACACCTCTAAAAGTAATGCGGCGTTTAATCACCCTGAAATCGCGGTAGTAACAACGGAACAGGATCTGACGCAACATTTTAGAAACCTCTAAAGTGGTATCGGCATGAATATTCGGGTTTCCATCCCGATCGCCCCCTGGCCAGAAACCCAGTTCAAGGATTTTCTTCGTTTCCAGGTTATATTCATCGAGGTTCTGATCTATCTCTTCCTGAATATTTGCCGCAGCGAAATAAAAAGTATTTTCTAAAAACCAGGCAAGATTTAGTGCTTCATCAACCGGTGTTGGCGATTTTTTATTAAAAAATGGTGTTTTACCCAACTGCTGTAACAGCGAATTCATCGAGGTAAGGTCGTTATCTCTGATAGCCTTTGTTAAATCGGTAATAATGGCCAAAACACTTCCTGGATAAAACTGTGTTGGGTGTGCCGTTAAAACCAAGCGGAGCGAAAGTTCATCAATCAGCTTTTCAATTTTAGCTAAAACAGGCTTGTTATCAGCATTTTTCTTCAAAATAAATGCTAATGTACTTTGCTCATCAGTAGTATTCAACTTGGTAAAAGAAGCATCTTCTACGGCATCAAAAAGCACCACCTGACGCTCAATATACTGGATGAAACGGAAAAGCAGATCAACAATATCTTTACGCTCGGTATAACTGGTATACTTGGCAAAAAACTCTTCAATAACCTGTGCAGGTTTTTCTCCGTTTGCAATACCTTCTTCACAGCTCTTAAAGAATAACGGAAGCAATGTTCCGGTATCTTTAATTTTGTAAAAAGGCAAAGTGAGAAATAAACTGTTAAATAGTTCGAATTTTGAGATTACCTCATTATTAAAAATAGATTCTCTTTGCGTAGTTAAACGAAGTTTGGGCATAGCTTATGCAATAGTTTTGTATACCGTAATACTACAAAAAATGCATAAGGTATTAAAATTCTAAGGCTTACAATTTGGAAAATTGTAGAATAAATTTTAATTTTAGAATCTTATTTGGCCACTACGTGGTTAAGTAAGAACATTTGCAATGTTTAAGGGCGTTGCATTGATTGTTAATTTTTTGGGTTAAAACAGCCGATGTAATAAAATACACCGGCTGTTTTTGTTTTTTGCCATTTTTTACGGCATTTCTTTGCAAAGTTTAGTGCACATCGGCAGGAATGTTTGCATTTTTCTTAAACTTTTGAAGATACAATAGTGGGATCGAGAATAACATGATCAATCCTGCAATCCAATAGGCATCGTCATAAGTAAGTAACATGGTTTGACGGGTTACAATCCCTTCCATTGCTTTTGCAGCCATAATTTTGGCATCGAACAAAGTTTGTCCTTTTGCCATAAAACCTTTAATCAAACCATTAAAACGGTCAACAAACGGTTGGTTATAATCGTTCACGTTCGATAATAGCACACTTCTGTGGAAACCTGAACGGATGTGGATGAGCGTTGTTAACGCTGCAATACCAAATGAACCGCCTAACTGACGCATCATGTTATTTAAACCTGAACCCTGCCCAATTTCTGGTCCTTTCAAATCCTGAATTGCAAGCGTAGTTAAAGGCACAAACAATAGTGCCATACCCACTCCTCTGATTACCAGTGGCCAGAAAAAGTCGCCAGTTCCCGATTGTAGTGTCGAATTACTCAACATCCAACAAAAAATAAAGAATGCCAGCATTCCAAAAGTGGCCATAATCTGTGCCGGAACTCCTTTTTTAAGCATGATACCGATAAAAGGCATCATTACAATGGTACATAAACCACCCGGGAACAAGATTTCTCCTGTTTGCAAAGGTGAGAATCCCAACAAATTTTGACAGAAAACAGGAAATACGAATACCGATCCATACAAACCGAAACCTAAAATAAATGAGGTAAACATACCCACAGAGAAACTTCTGTGCCTCATGATTTTAAAGTTCACAATCGGATGATCGGTGGTCATTTCTCTCCAAATGAAGAGCAACAGACCAAATACCGAGGCAACAGCCAATGCGGTAATATATGGTGTAGAGAACCAATCTTCACTTTCTCCTTTTTCTAATAAGGTTTGTAAGCTACCTATTGCAATAGCCAATAACGCGATACCCCACCAATCGACAGGTTGCCCCTGCCCTGATTTCGGGGTTGCGCGAACAAAGGTGTACGTACAATAGGCCGCGAGTATTCCGACGGGAATATTCACATAAAAGATCCACGGCCAAGAACTGATTTCCAAAATATAACCACCAATGGTTGGCCCTACTGTTGGCCCTACTACTGCACCCAAACCAAATAGGGCTGTTGCAATACCCACATCTTCACGTGGCCAGGTTTCGATCAGGATAGCTTGCGCTGTTGATATTAAACCACCACCGGCCAAACCCTGAATAATCCTAAATAAAATAAGCTCATTCAATGAAGTGGCGTTTCCGCACAAAAAGGAAACCAGTGTAAAAACGATGATGGAGGTAAGAAAGTAATTTTTCCTGCCGAATCGGTTACCCAACCAGCCGGACATTGGCAACACGATAACGTTAGCTACCGCATAGCCGGTAGAAAGCCAGGCCACATCCTCAAGGGTAGCGCCCAGGTTTCCCTGTATCTGTGGAATGGCTACGTTTACGATAGTTGTATCAATCAGCTCCAATAAAGAAGCTGTGATTACCGTAAACGTAATAATCCACTTTTTTAAACCTACTTCGGCCATTTTAAATGTTATTTAGTAGATACTGATGCTTTAACGCTCATTCCTGGACGTAACTTAGCCAACAGTTCTTTTGATGGATGAATTTTGATTTTTACCGGAACACGTTGAACAACTTTAACGAAGTTACCAGTAGCATTATCTGGAGGTAATAAAGACCCTTTTGCACCAGTAATTGGAGAGAAATTATATACTTCACCCTCAATTTTTTCGTTCGGATAAGCATCAACTTCAATTTCTACTTTAGAGCCTTCTTTGATTTTCTCTAATTGCGTTTCTTTAAAGTTTGCAGTTACATAAATGCTTCCGTCGTTAACGATTGAGAATAAAGATTGACCCGCTTGAACCAATTGTCCTTTTTGAACATTCTTTTTAGAAACGATACCTGTTGCTGGTGCCTTAATATCAGTATACGATAATTGAAGTTTTGCAAAATCAATATCGCTTTGGCGTTGGCTGATTACATTGCTGCTTACGGCCAATTGTGATTGCGTGGTACCAACCTGCTTCACTGCAGCATTGTATTGATCTTGCGCAGCCTGATATGCTGCAACTGCAGATTGTCTGGCTGCTTCTGCAGACTCCTTGTTGGCCTTTGCCTGATCGAAAGCTTGTTGAGTTATTGAACCATCCTTCACAAGGTTTTCATAACGATTGTAATCTTTCTGCGCTAAATTTACTTTAACGTTTGCGGCCTGAACGTTTGATTTTGCCGCATCTACGTTGGCTTTTGCAGTACCTGTATTGGCTTGGGTAGCTGCAATTTGCGATTCTGCTACGCCAACACCTGCACTTGCTCCCTTTTGACCTGATTGTGCTTGCTCTAATTTAACTTTATAATCGTTATCATCAAGCTTTACCAAAACCTGTCCTTCAGTTACATGTGTATTTTCTTCAAAGCTAATATCCTTTACATAACCGCCAACGCGTGCAACAACAGGACTGATATCGCCATCAATCTGAGCATCATCCGTATCTACGTGTTTGCTATAATAACTCCACTCGGTAATTCCGAAGATTATACCTATTACTAGTAAAACACCTAAAATGATGGGTACTACTAAGTTCTTTTTTTTCTTTTCAGTTGTCATTGCTGTATTTATTGCGTTATTTTTCCTGTTGATTTTAATAGAGTATAGTAAGCCAAACCCGCGTCTGCCTTAGCTATCTCTAAGTTTATTTTTGCCTGGTATAATAAGGTTTCTGCATCGATACGATCGGTAACAGAAGCCACATTGTTTTTGTATTTTGATGCCAATAATTTATCGTTTTCTGTTGCCTGGGCAATTGAAGTTTCCAATACCTGGATTTTGTTCATTGCTACCTGGTAACCTTGAAAGTTTTTATTGATATCTGTTTTTACCTGATCAGATAATATATCTTTCTGAATGGTGATTTCGCTTTGCTGAATTTTAGCTTCGCTTACTTTATTCTTGTTAGTCCAAAGATTTCCAATATTCCAGGAAACTGTAGCGCCTAATGTAATGGGCATTAAGTACTGGTTTGTTGGCGGAATAAAATTGCCACTTGGGTTGATGTAATATAAGTTAGCACCAACACCAACGGTAGGCAACGTATTTGCTTTGATGGTTTTAATGTTAAAATCGGCAACTTTGTTTTGCACATCAAGTTGTTTTAGCTCCTGGCGGTTAGCCATTGCCATACCGATATATTCATTTAAAGAGCTTGTTCCTTTTAAGCCCAAAGTAGGATCTGTGATTTTAACTTCGGTATCTTCTGGCAAGCCCAATAAAATATCCAGGTTGTAATTGATCACTTTGCGGTTACTCTCAATATCCAATTGTGTAAGCGTAACATTTGCTTGCTGTAATTGGAAACGCAATACATCATTTTTGGTTACTATACCTTGCTCGAAGAAACGTTGTGCTTGTTTTATCTGTGCTGCGATTGATTCTAAATTCTGATCAACCACTTTTCTGCTCTGTAGTACCTTATATAAAGAATAGTAAGTGCTGATTACTGCATAAGTGATTTCTTCTTTACTTTTATCGGCATCTAAACGCGCAACATCGGCCAATAACTTGGTCGATTCTTTTGCGTATCTTAATTTACCGCCTCCATAAACCAATTCTTGTACAGCTGCAGTACCCACAAAGGCATCGGCTCTTTTAGGTAACTGTAAAGATGATCCTCCGCCCGGCAGTGTAAAGGTAGTGGTTGGAATTTCAGCGTGGTTGTATATAAAACTCGCGTTTGCGGTAGGCAATGCATTGTCTTTAACAACTTGCAGCTGTGCAACAGCCTGATCGATCTTGTTTTGAGAAAGTTTTAAGTTTTTACTATTGGCTATGCCAAGTTCTATTGCCTGGTTGATATTTAATTCTTTCGGGCTCTGTGCAAATAAAGCCGCAGGAATTAATGATGCCGCAAGCATTAATCTAATTGATTTGGGTATCATTTTTTTGTTGTTAAATAAACTGTTGTTAGATCTTGTAAGTGAGCTACTGCCCTATCTTTAATAATTTTTTTATCTTTCGGATTACTCAGGTCGAAGTTTGAGCATGATATTACCTTGTGGGGGGCGATAACGATATTGGTTACAGTACCCATAATAGTAGCGATTACCATCCGTACATCCACCTTATTAAAACTGCCATCTTCTATTCCATCGGTAATAATGCGATCGATTAGCTGCATATTATGACTCATTGCATCTTTGATCTTATCGTACATCTCTGGCCTTTGGGTTAAAGACAGCTCGCGGTGCATCATTTTATGAAATGCTGTGTTATTCAGTATTCTATTTACATAGCCCTCTATAACCTTGTGCAATTTTTCTAATGCCGAAATCTTATCTTCATTGATGATTTTTAGCTGAGACGCGAAACCTGCAATACGCTCGTTCATGATCTCCACAAAAACCCCTTCTTTTGAACCGAAATAATAATTTATCATCGCCATATTCGCTCCAGATTCTTTGGCAATCTGGCGGGTCGAAGTTCCCTCGTACCCTGTTTCGCAAAACAGCTTTTCAGCTGCGTCGAGTATGGCCTGTCTTTTATCTACTTTTTCTGTTTTCATTTCTCTTTTGACGACACAAAATTAATCAATCGTTTGATTAATTTCCAAATATCGACATACATCTTTTACATTATCTTGATAAAACCCTAATTTTAAACTAAATAATTACCGTTACGATGAAAAATAAGGTCTTCTTCGCTTTAACTTTAATTTTGGGGTTATCACTGTTCTACTCGTTTAAGGAAGAAAATCAGCAGAGCTGGATAAGGATTAATTTGCTTGGCTACCCTACAGAAAGCATTAAAGTAGCCATATGGGCAAGCAAACAGAATGAGATACCTGGCCGATTCGACATTGTTGATAAAGAGACTAACCGGGTTGTTTATACCTCAACAAATATCAAAAGTTTTGGAAATTATGGGCCGTTTAATCAAACTGCCAGACTAAACTTCAGCGATTTTAAAAAAAATGGTAATTTTTATATCCGCGCAAACGGTATTATTTCTCCCTTGCTGCTCATTAACGACAATGTTTATAAAGGTGCGGCCGATTTCTGTTTGCAATACATGCGGCAGCAAAGGAGCGGTTTTAACCCATATTTAAAAGATAGCTGCCACACCCATGATGGTTTTGCGTTATACGGCACAAAGGCCGGCATTAAAGACAGTACGTATTATGATGCGTCAGGGGGCTGGCACGATGCGAGTGATTACCTACAATATTCAACCACTTCGGCAAATGCAGCTTACCATTTACTAATGGCTTATCGTGATTTTCCTCAGGTTTTTAGTGATCGGCAGCAAGCAAACGGATTGGATGGACAAAATGGATTAGCAGATGTTTTAGACGAAGCGAAATGGGGTTTAGATTGGCTGTTAAAAATGCACCCGAAAAAGAACATCATGTTCAATCAATTGGCCGATGACCGTGACCACATCAGCATGCGTATTCCAAAAGAAGACAGCCAATATGGAAAAGGATTTGAACGCCCGTTATATTTTATTACCGGAGCACCGCAGCAGCGGGGTAAGTTTATGAATAATACCACTGGCACAAGTTCTACAGCGGCTAAATTTACAAGTGCTTTTAATTTAGGATCTGTTCTATTTAAAGATGTAGATCCCGGTTATTCCAGGTTACTTTATAAAAAGGCAAGAACGGCTTACAATTTTGCCTTGCGAAAACCAGGGGTAACCCAAACTGTTTCTGTAAAATCGCCATATATATATGCAGAAGACAATTGGGTTGATGATATGGAACTGGCCGAAACATCTTTTAATTTTGGCAAGGAAAAATTAGCTCAAAAGAAAATTTTGGCGGCCTTAAAATATGCAAAATTAGAAACCATTAGCCCCTGGCTACAAAAAGACACTGCGGCACATTATCAATATTACCCATTTATAAACCTTGGGCATTACGAATTAGCCAAGCAAAATCCAGAAGATAAAACTACTCTTGCTTATTATAAAGAAGGGATAACACAATTTTGGCAAAGGGCAAAAAATAATGCCTTTTATCGGGGCATTCCATTTATTTGGTGCAGCAATAATTTAACTGTTGCTTTTGCTATGCAATGCAATTGGTATTCGAGCCTAAGTGGTGATAAAACCTATACTGAACTGGAGCAAGCTAATTTTGACTGGCTTTTTGGCTGCAATCCCTGGGGAACCAGTATGGTTTACGGCTTGCCGAAATGGGGAGACACGCCAACAGATCCTCACTCTGCTTTTACCCATTTAAAGAATTACCCTATTAACGGGGGCTTGGTTGATGGCCCGGTTTATACCAATATTTATAAAGGCTTAATCGGAATTAAATTAAACGAAACTGATGAATATGCCAACTTCCAAAGTGATTTAGCCGTTTACCACGATGATTATGGCGATTACAGCACCAACGAGCCTACGATGGATGGAACTGCATCGCTTATCTACTTACTCGCGGCAAAGGAAGCGCAAGCCACCACCTTGCCCAATCATAATACTTACAATTTAGGCGCTACCATTCGCGGTGATTCTACCCAAAAGAAAATCTATCTGGTTTTTACAGGTGATGAGTTTGCTGATGGTGGCGAAAAAATTAGCAATATCTTAGCTCAAGAGGAAGTTAAAGCTTCTTTTTTCCTAACAGGAAATTTTTACCGGAATCCAAAATTTAGTTTTCTGGTAAAAAAACTCAAAAATGATGGTCATTACCTCGGCCCGCATTCCGATCGCCATTTATTGTACTGCGACTGGGCTAAACGTGATAGCCTATTGGTGACAAGAAAGGTATTCGAAAAAGACTTAAATCATAATTATGCGGCAATGGCCCGTTTTGGAATCGGCAAAGAAGAAGCAAAGTATTTTTTACCGCCTTACGAATGGTACAATCAAACCATTGCCAACTGGACCAATGAATATGGATTACAACTGGTTAATTTTACCCCAGGAACAAGATCTAATGCGGATTATACCTATCCTGAAATTGGAAAAGCTTATCGATCGAGTGAAGAGATATATCAATCTATTACCACTTATAACGAAACAAAACCAAATGGGTTAAATGGTTTCATTCTGCTCCTGCACATCGGTACTGATACCAGAAGAACCGATAAATTTTATAATCGCTTAACAGAATTACTTCACTATTTAAAAAAGCATGATTATAAATTGGCCAGAATTGATAATTAATTGAATTATTGAGGAGAATGACAAATTAAAATTTAAAATAAATATTAACTTTGCCTCCAAATAACAAAAAAACATGAGTGTACAAGAGAACAGCAGCAATAATTTCAACTGGTTATATTATGCTTTAGGCTTATTCTTCGGCGTTTTTACCGGAGCAGTGATTACGCACAACTATATTTTCGCTTTATTAGGCGGTGTTTTAGGTTTGTTAACTGCAGGCTTATTTTTAAATGCTATTGTAAAAGGAAGAAAATACTAGTTTATTTTTACCATTTACATCTTATTTAGGATTAAAAATTAATTCCAAAGCAAATGAAACCGTTTTGATTTTACCAATTGGTATAAATCATCATTGTTTCATCGCCTCAGAAAACAAAAACTTATAAATGAAAAATATCTTCATTGTTGTTTTCGCTCTTTTTTGTTTCAGCGCAAAAGCTCAGCAAGCAGCAACTGCTGAGCTAAAATTCCCTGTTGCAGACCCAAGTCCGGCAGATATTGTTTATTTTCCACTTAATGCCCCTAAAGCAAAAGCAGGAGAGTTAACAAAGCCAATTATAAAGATTATTTATTCGCGGCCTCAGAAAAAAGGGCGTGATATTTTCGGCGTTTTAGAACAATATGGAACGGTGTGGCGTTTTGGTGCCAACGAAAGCACTGAAGTACGTTTTTATAAAAAAGTAACTATTGGCGGAAAGAAAATTAAAGCTGGCACTTATAGCTTATTTGCTATTCCGAATAAAGATACCTGGACCATTATTGTAAACAGCGAAACTGATAAATGGGGTGCATTTACCTACAATCCATCTAAAGATATTGTTCGTGTAAACGTTCCGGTTAAAACTTTAACTAAGCCAATTGAGTCTTTTTCTTTAACCTTTACGCCAAGTAATGTTGGTGCCAATTTGATTATCGGATGGGACAAAACGCTGGTTGAGTTACCAATCGGTTTTTAAGATAAAAAAGAACTAAAATAAAAGTCCCGGCCAAAAACCAGGACTTTTTCTTTTAATGGGCATTTGAGGCTAGCCTTTTAGCCTCACCTTCACTTGAGATAAATACTTTATAAACTTGGGTGATTTTCCATTCACCATCTTTATTTTTCTCGATGATGACGAAGTTTTGCTGAGCGCCGTCAAATAGTTCATAATTAATATCCACGCGGGCAATTACCAATGCATCACTTTCTGAAACAATGGTAGAACTGACATTGCAATCTCTCTGTATTACGCCTTCATTTTTTTTCATCTGACTTAACACATCACTCGCTTTGTGTTTAATTACCCTTACATCTCTATTTGAAGTAAAAACAGCATCTTCGCTTAAAACAGCTTTCAATTTCTTATAATCAGAGTTGATATAGCTGTCCATATAATAATTTATAACCGATTTATGGCTAGCAGTTGGTTTTTCTGTTGCCAGAACATTATTTGTGATTGTAATACCTAGTAATAAAATCACTAAAGCTTTTAGTCTCATAACTATCTGTGTTTTTTTATTAAAGGTCGGCTACAATAGCATACAATAATGTGCCGATAACACCATAATGATGAGGTAACTAAAATGTGATATCCCCCCGATGTAATCTACAATTCTATCCTCGAACCTACGGCTGAAACCGAATTTGCATATAGAGACCCAAATAAACTCACGTACAATATTGCCCAAGGTTTCGGAATAAAGCAGAGCTGAACAATAAAGAGGTTTAGTTGTATTAAAGCAAAAAAGCAAACTCCAATCCTGGCAGTTTGCTTTTAATCATTATTAACCTAAACAGGAAAAAGCTTCTACAAATTGTCCTGCAAGAACTTCAAAATTAGTTTCATCCTGACATAGAAAATAAGCAGAAATCACTATTTATATTCTAATTCAACCTACTTTTCCTATACTTTAAAGGAGTGATATTGAATGTATGTTTAAATAACCTGATGAATGAACTTGGGCATTCAAAGCCCACTAAGCCCACTATTTCATTTAACGGATAACCCGTGGTTTGCAATAGTTTTTTTGCCCGGTTTAACCTTATTTGCATCAAAAACTGATAAGGACTGGTTTCATATGCTTCTTTAAAAGTTCTTAGCAAATGGTTAACCGATAAACAGGCCTGTTCAGCAATGTTTTCCAAGGTTATATTCTGATTGTAGTTGCTGCTGATATATTCTTTAGCGAGTGTTAATCTTTTTAAAACTTCTGCCCTGGTTTTTGTTTTGATGAAGCTAAGCTTATCCAGTTTTTGAAGCACCTCTTTATCGTAAATTTTATAATAGTTTAAAAGGCAGTGGTACATGTATTCATTAATCAGCATTTCATCTTTTAAACCATTATCCAGCTGATTTTTTAGATGAAGCACATTAAAACGCATGTCGCCACCAAATGGATATAATGACTCGACAAATGCTGGCGTTTGTTTAGCTTCTTTGCCATCAAGTATGCTTTCGTTGCTGTTGGAGAAAGTGTGGTGAAAATCTTTAATAAATTTTTCTCCGAAAGAAACGGAGAATGTATTAACTGGATTTATAGAATCTATTTTACTACAAAAATTTGTTCCTGCGTTTATAACGGCAAACGTATCAGGGTAGATGCTGAATTTACGCTTATTAATTTCGCAGTTTTCGGTTCCATTAAACACAAATTTAATGGTATAAGCATCATTTTGTTGTTCATAAACGGCTTCGCAGGTACTTTCGCTTACAATTTTGTTTTTATTGCTTAATTCTTTTACGTATCTCATGGTGTTAATCCTCATTATAGTTACGTTGTTCCAAAATGATAAAATCATTACCAGAAGGATCAGAAAATTCAATACTTAAACCTTCACTTAAATAACATGGCGATTTTTTAAAAACAACCCCTCTCGATTTAAGCCTGCAATAGTCTTCCAAACAATCATCACTGGCCAGTACAATTTTATTCGTCTGGTTTTGGTGTTTTTGTTCAGAAAGAAAAATATGAGTTTCGCAATTTACCCTAACCAATATTGCTTTTTCTTTGGCAGAGATCGTTGCGCTTTCTGTAATCATGCCCAAACAGTTGGTATAAAAAGCATCTGCATCATTTAGTTGCTTAACTTGCACATAAAAGAATTTTGCAGATTGGCTCATTGCTTCGATTAATTGTATGATGTAAAATTAACCCGAAATTGAACTGAAAGAATCACCCAAAAAGGGTGATTTTAGCATTATTTTTTAGCAGCGTATTGCAACAACTTAAATAAACCGCTTTTCTTTAGCGGTTTTAATTGCTTCTGATTTAGAATTTACATCAAGTTTGATGTAGATATTTTTTACATGGCTTCTCACGGTTTCCTGGTCAATAAAAAGATCGTTGGCGATTTGAGATTTCGTTTGCCCATTTGCAATCCTATCCAATATTTCCGTTTCTCTTTTGGTTAAAGGCGAGTTTAGGTTCTTCTGAAATGAACGCATTACAATTCGGGCTACATTGGTACTCATTGCCCCGCCCCCTGTACTTACTTCTCTAACTGCATCTATAATTTTTGCTGCACTTGAGTTTTTGGTGAGATAGCCCCCGGCCCCCATTGTTAAAGCTTCGAAAACCAATTCTGGTGAATCGAAAACAGTTAAAATGATGATGTTGGTATGAGGTAAAGCTTTTTTAATAAAAGGCAAAGCTTGCAAACCATTGGTGCCAGGCATCTGTATATCCAACAAAATCACATCCGGATAATCTGCTTCCAAATGTTTTCTGGCCAAATCGTACGATGCATAAGCATTTGCAACAACAAAATCTTCTACATCGTTTAGTAACGATTCGTAACCCATTCTTAAAATATCATCATCTTCAATTAAAACGATTCGTAAATTTTGGCGCATTTTGATATTGGTTTAAGGTTAAGACGGATTTTAGGCTATTTTGTAACAGGAATTCGCGTAGAAATTGTTGTTGTGGTTCCCTTTCCTTTGATAGATGAAATCTGAAAGGTTGATTTTATTCGTTTACAACGGGTTTGGATATTGTTCAGCCCTCTCCCGCGTTCTACAGTTTCGAGATCGAAACCCACCCCATCATCAGTGGTTAGTATATTAATGGCATTGTGATCTGTTTCGATAACCATAATCAGTACCTGTGTTGCTTTAGCATGTTTAAGCACATTGTTCAACATTTCCTTAAAAATTAGCGTTAGGTTTCTGTTAAACTCCATTGATAAATGAAGTTTTTGATATTTAACGAGCACGCCCTCCATTATAAAATCAACACCGGTATTTTGGAAAAGATCTACGCCAAAATTTTTGATGTGCAACAGAATTTCAAAAAGATTATCACTGTGTGGGTCCAATGCCCAGAGAATATCTTTAGTTCCGGTATAGAGCAACCCCGCGTTTTCTCTAATTAATCTGATCAGTTCTTTCTGCTCTTTTTCTGTTCCATCAACTTTTTTGTCTAAAATTTCAGATAATACATTAATCCGAGTTAATTTATTGCCAATATCATCGTGAAAATCTTCTGCCGTCTGCTTTCTGATCTTTTCCTGTTCTTTTAGCTTTAATTTTTCAAGTTGGTGTTTTTTTCGTTCTCTGGTTTTAAAAATCAGGTAAAAAATAAGCCAGATCAAAAAGATTAATACCAGAAAAGCAATGATTTTGAATAACACGGTATCGTAATATGGCGGTACAATGGTGAAGCTAAACTGTTCAATATTTGATTGCTGTCCATTTGCGATGGCATAGACCTGAAAAGTATAACTTCCCGGTCTAACGGCCGAATATTCAATCTCGGTATTGGGTACCGGTTTACTAAAATCGTTATCTATCCCAACAAGTTTGTAACGGTAAAGCACACTTTCCGGGTTGGTAAGGTAAACACCTTTAAAACTTATCGCAATGTGGTTCTGGTTATACTCTAATTTATAAAAACTGGTTTTTTGCTTGTCTAAATCTATAGAAAGATCTTTAGACCGATCGCTTTTATGGTAAACAACAACCTGTTGAATATGGATAAATGGACTATTTTTATTCTCATTCGGGGCAACTATTTTACACTGTACCAATCCGCTGATGGTACCCACCAAAATGCTATTTTTATAGTTAATGATGGCATTTTGATTACATTCAACAATTAAAGGATGATCTCTAAAAACCTCATAACGCCGTTGTACCTTATCAAAGGTTAGCTTGTTTATTCCACGTCCGGTTCCTGCCCATAAATTGTTCTTATTATCGGTAGCCAAGCTGTAAATGTCGTTAGAATTCAAGCCATCGGCCACCACATAACGTTTAATGGCTTTTGTTTTGGTGTTCCATGTTACAATGCCATCTCCTAGCGTGGCAAAAACAAAATTATCACCATGTTTGATAATACCCAACACATGTATATTGCTGAGCGATCTGATGTGAAACGTAGTATCTACTTTTTTGTTCCTGATCAGGGTAATGCCATTTGATGTGCCGAGCAACACACTATCTTTGCTAAATGGAAAAATACAGGAAGAATAACCATCAAAACCCATTATTTTCTCAATTTTTCCATCTTTTAAATAAGTGGATGATTTTAACCCATTAATCCATATTCCACCTTCATTGTCCTCAGCAATTGCGCTATTATCAAATCGTACGGGCTTTAATATTTGAGAAAATTTCTGACCGTCGTATTTCCAAACGCCGTTTCCATAGGTCGAAATCCAAATGTTCTTCGCCCTGTCGGCATATACAAAATATATTTTTTTATCCTTAAAAATAGGATGATCAATATTGGTTACATTTTTACCATCGTACTTAAAAATGCCCTTATTGTAGGTTCCAAACCAGAGATCTCCTTTTTTATCGGCCGCGATTCCGCTTATGGGATAGCCAACATTTTGCCCTTTAAATTTATTATAACGGATAAAGGCATCGCCCTCATATTTATAAATTCCATCACTGAAACAGGATATCCAGATGTTGTTTTCTGCATCCCTGAAAATTTCATTAACCTGGTTATCACTTAAGCCATTTTCTCCGTTAAAATTTGTAACCAGGCCATTTTTATGAATAAGATACGCCCCTTTTTCTGAGCCTACCCACATATTGGCCTTATCATCCTGTGCTAAAGAATAGTAGGTATCAATACTGGAGTTTTTGAAAAATAATTTTGCGGATCCCGCTTCCAGTATATAAACCCCACTTCGGTACGTTAGGAGATAAACTTTATTCTTGATTTTTCTATCAAATAAGATCTTTGAAATCGATAAAGAGCTCAGCTCGTGAGGAAGTTCCTGATAAATGATCCACTTACCGTTGATGAGTTGATAAATGCCTTTTTCGGCAACCGCAGCATAGAGATTTCCAGATTGATCGGCATTGATGGTATTAATACTTTTATCCGCTATCGAATAAAAAATAATTTTGCTCTTTTCTATTTTAAAAAGTTTCCGCTCAGTTATCCCCCAAATTACACCTTGTTTATCCTTAAGTAAATGACTGACTGATTTACCGGAAAACAGAGTGCTTATTTTCCCTTTTTTTAGAACGTTGATTCCTGCTTCGGTACCAAAATAAACCTGGTTATGGTCATCTTCGAGGATACAGTTAATGGAGTTTGAACCTAATCCATCAGCCTTGCTGTAAGAGGTAAAAATCTTGCCATCAAAATTACTTACACCACCATAAGTACCAAGCCAAAGTGTTCTATCTTTTGCCTGATAAATTACCATCACCTGCGATTGAGGCAGGCCATCTTTCAGGCTGTAATTGGTGAAGTTATAGCTTTGGGCAGATAGCTTTAGGCTAAAAAGTAAAATGAAAGAAATTATGAAATTTATCTTGATTATAGACAGTTTACTGCACATGTAATACAAAATAAGTATAATTTCTTTCAAAAGCTATCCCCCGTTTTGGGGGATATTTTTATGCGTTGCCCATATAAGGGTCGGTCTGGGTAATTTCTCCTGTTTCTATTTTACCAGCATAGCGTTGCTTAAATATGGTATTGTCCTTTTGTACGATGCTGAAATCGTACCAATTGGCATTTTTAGTCAGGTTGAATACAACATTATTGGTTGTTTTTGGTTTAATGCTAACTGTTTTAACCCCCGATTTATATTTATTGTCGATAACTTGTACTGTAATTAAGGTTGTACCTCTATTTTCGAAAGCAAAAACGAGGTTTCCACTAAGTTTTTTTGTTACCAGGCCGCTTTGCTCCGGGTATGCCTTAATCACAATTAAAGGGTTCTTTTTATTGCCTGAAAAAGATCTGAAAAACCCATTCGGACCACTAATTGCCAGGTCATAAACTTCATTGTCAAAATCGTCAATATTAATACTATCCTTTAACACATCTCCGGCCTTTACAGCATAAGCCCATGTTTTGCCCGCTACGCCTTTAAATTTGGCAATGGTATTCATATTAAAAGGAGCACCAACGGTTTCTGTTTCACTACCAAACAATGTTTTTGCGGATTGAAAAGTGAGTTCGATCTCGTTATTAAGCAAGCTTGCATCGACCATTAAATGGTAAGGCAGTGCGCAAGCATGTTTGGTTCCATTTTCTTGCTTAGGAGCGTGGATTGATGTTTCAGCGGAAAAGGCTTCGAACTTATTAATTTTTGCCACTTCTGTTTTATTCAGTGCCGTAGGGCCAACCTGTGCCGGTTTATTTTTCGCATTACCAATATTGGTTACTACCGCCTCACGTTTCAAAGGTTCTGGAGATTTAATATCTTCTCCATTATAAGGTCTGAAAACAGAAGTTAAATCGCCGCAGATGTTTCTGCGCCAATCGCTAATGTTATTACTTTTAATGGCTTTTCCCGTTTTTTTGGCTAGCCATTTTTCCATAAACATTAATGATGAAGTATGATCGAAAACCTGTGAGTTTACAAAACCGCCCTTGCTCCAGGGTGAAGCAATAACCAATGGAACACGATAGCCCAAACCAATTGAACTTCCCTTCCGTGCTTCAAAATCAGTAGCATAATTTATGCCTTTAGAAACTTTTCCGCTGGTTTGGTCATCAGGATTTGGAACCACGAAAGGTGGTTGATGATCGAAGTAACCGTCATTTTCATCGTATGTTAAAAAGAATATTGTTTTTTTCCAAACCTCCGGATTTTTGGTTAAGATATCCAAAGCTTCACTCACATACCAGGTTCCGTATAGTGGCGAACTGGTGTGATCTGAAAAACGTTGAGGCGCAACCAACCATGAAACTGTAGGTAACTTTCCACTGTCTACATCTTTTCTAAACTGATGAAAAATATCACCTTTTGGAATATTTATGGTTTCAGATTGGCCCTGATCATTTTTAAAAGTAAAGGGTTCAAGATCGAGGTAATCTTTTTGAGAAATATTGGTGGTAAAGGCTTTATCTATTAAATTTTTCTCTTTTTGAGATAATTTATCGTATTTCGCCTGAACATCTTTTGCTGTTAAGGGCGGTTTAACGGTATTATCGCCATTTTTTCTAAAATAAGCGGAAAGCTTAACATTATGCCTGCTGATATACTCAACGGGATTATCTCCGTAATTACCCAGCCAATCGTCTATTTCACCTTCTGGGAGTTTTGAAGTCCAGAGTTCGTTTTGATAAATCCTCCAATCGATACCACTATCTTCCAGCGTCTCCTGAAAAGTTGGCCAATCGACGAATACGTTGTTTTGCGATTCAGCCTGATCGTTATTTACCACCGCAACCCGGTTTGCACTTTTTTCTCCGCGAATGGTTCCTGTAAAAAAGAACAGGCGGTTGGGCGTTGTTCCCGTTAGTGAAGAGCAAAAATGCTGATCACAAATGGTAAAGGCATCGGCCATGGCGTAATAGAATGGAATATCGTTCCGATCGTAATAGGCCAAAGTCATTGGGGTTTTAACAGGCAGCCATTTATCATATCGGCCACCATTACGCGCTGCAACCTGATCATTCCATGAGTGTGGCAAACCACCTTGCCAGGTAATTTTCGTTTTGTTAATGTCGACATGAAAAGGTGCGTAGGTATAACCCTGACCATCTTTTTGCAGCCAAACCTTGTTCCCATCTGGTTGAATATGTGGGTGTGGATCGTTAAATCCTCGAACACCCTTCATTTTACCGAACATATGATCAAAAGATCTGTTTTCCTGCATTAGGAAAACGATATGCTCCGCATCATAAAACGTGCTCCCAGGCGCTGGGTTAATCGACATGGCCTTTAGCACCGAACTGGGCAAGGTATTGGCCATACCTGTGGCTCCGGCAAACAAGGCCGCTTTTTTTAGAAATTCTCTACGTGAGTCCATAAAATTATACAATATAGCTTAGATACCGCAAGTTAAAATTTTCAGTTGTCAATTAGCAATTTTCATTTGACCATTAATTATAGATTTTCAGTTAACCAATTTCAACAATTAACCCGTTAACCTCAATCATGAACCAATTGCCAATAACTACTTCTGAAACACCCTCACGTAATCGACCTTCATTGTTGCAGGAAAAATAGCATCATCTACACCTTTTTTTCCGCCCCAGCCGCCACCTACAGCTACATTTAAAATAATATGGAAATTTTGATCGAATGGCCAATCGCCAGACCCTTTTTTAGTATTATTAAAGGTGAGGTATTTTTGATCATCAATAAAAAAATCGATCCGATCAGCAAACCATTCTATAGCATAAACATGATATTCGGTGTAAGGATTATTAACTTTTAAAGCCTTGCCCACCTGTGTTTTTATCACATGGTTAAATTTTTCGGTATGTACCGTTCCATGTACGCTGTCAGGATCGTAGCCTACATGCTCCATGATGTCAATTTCACCACTTTTTGGCCAGTTTCCATATTTCCAGTCGGTTGGCAATGCCCATATTGCTGGCCATAAGCCTCTACCTTTCGGCAACATAGCACGAACTTCTACCCTTCCATATTTAAAATCGTATTTGTTTTTACTTACCAATCTGGCAGATGTATAGTGGTTAGTTTCTTTATCTGCTTTTACAGCAGTAATATTTAAATTTCCTTTTTTCACAATGGCATTTGCACTGTCGGCATCGGTATAGTATTGCAGTTCGTTGTTGCCCCAGCCTTTTCCACCAACATCATAAGCCCAATTTTTAGTTAAAGCTAAACCGGCATCGTTAAACTCATCTGCCCATTTAAGTTTCCAACCTGCTGCTACTGGCGTTTTTTTAATTTCTTCGAAAAGCAGTTCGGGTTCATTTGTGGTAATGTATTCTACCTTATGGGCCAGAAGCCATTGCATTTCGGGTGCAGTATTAACGGTCCAAGCATTTACGGTCAAGCCTAATTTTTGTGCATTTTCTATCCAACCATCCTTTTGGTAAACGCTAAAATGATAGTCTACTCCAGTTAAATTGTCTGCTTTCATCTGTTCAGCACTGATTTCGCCTTTTAAATAAGCAACTTTCGCTTTTGGTAGGAGTTCTAAAACGCGTTTACAGTAATCGTAATCAAAACTGATGTACTCAGTCCAATCTACAACCTTTAGCTTCTGCACCATTTCAACACATTTATTGGTCACTTCAATTCCACGTTCTTTGCTAATTAAAGATGGTTTTATCTCTAAAATCAGTTTAGTTGTTTTCTGTTTTTTTCCTTCCAGTAAATAGGCCTCCAACGTTGGTATCTTTTCTCCATTGGTCATGGTTTTGGTTAACAGATCAGCATATTTCACTTTCTCGATGGTTAAACCCTGAAATTCCGGATCGTGGTTAATCACCAAAACACCATCCGCTGTCATCCATACATCGAATTCCGAACCATAACAGCCAAGTTTTACAGCTTCCTTTAATGAAGCAATAGAATTTTGCGGGAAATTATTTTTCTTCCACGCACCACGATGGGCAATTACCTGGTTTTTGTTCCAGTTAAATTTTTGAGCAAAAGAAGCAGTGAAAATGAACAACATTAGTGAAGAAATAAGTATTCGTTTCATATTTTGGTATGATTATACAAAAATCAAAAGTAAATTTTTATCTGAATACCGGTTTAAAATCTATGTAACCTTTATATTAATAAAATAAGATAAAGATTTTTAAATTAATGGTGAAATACGCAGCCTAAAATTATTAATGATTTTCGAAGCGAAAAATACATTCAACTTTTCCAAAAACGTTTTTGTCATTTAACAATACAGCAAAAACGATAACCAATTTGTAATAAACACGTTATCCAATAAATAGATTTCTTTCAATTGATTAGAACTATTTTTACATTTACGGTGATATGGTGAGCAATAACTACAGTGAATTACTTAGAAAGATAGATGAGTTTATCCGCAAATTTTACCTGAATAAAATTTTGCGGGGCAGTATTTATGCTGCTGCCATTCTTTTGGCGTTGTACCTGATAGTTTTTTTGGCGCTCTATTACCTTAATCCAACTGCCGGTTTAAAAACCTTTGTGTTTTTTGCATATTTAATTATTGGCGTTTTACTCATTGGTTTTCTAATTGTTAAGCCTTTACTTGCTATGTTAAAACTTGGCAAACACCTCTCTTTTAAAGAAGCATCGGTTATCATTGGTAATCACTTTTCCGATATTAAGGATAAATTGCTCAATACGCTGCAATTACATCATTTATCCGAAAATCATCCTGAAAACAATCACCTCATTCTCGCCAGCATCGATCAAAAAATACTGGAGCTTAAACCTGTTCCTTTTTATACTGCAGTTAGTATTAACGATAACAAGAAGTATCTAAAGTATCTTTTTATTCCATTATCTGTTATCCTTTTAATTGCCATTATTGCCCCTGCCATTTTACGCGAAGGCACAAACAGTTTCTTCAAATACGACGAATACATTGCGCCCAAAGCACCCTTTAGTTTTGCCATTTTAAATAAAAGTTTAACTGCTACACAGGGTGATGACCTAACCCTGAATCTCAAATTATCCGGAGATGCGCTACCTGCAGAAATTTATGTTGAAGACGGAAAAAACACTTATAAACTCGAAAAAGAGACTATCAGTAAATTTAAATACAATATCAAAAACATACAGAGCGACAAAAGGCTTATTTTTAAGGGTGGCGGATTTAGTTCTTCTGTATTTACGGTTACCGTTAAACCCCGCCCTGAATTACTCAATGCAACTGCAACATTAAAATATCCTGCCTATCTAGGCAAAAAACAGGAATTGATTACCAACGTTGGCGATATGCTTCTACCCGAAGGCACAAAGGTTACCTGGAATTTTAAAACCGGACAAAGCAGTTCGCTTTTATTCATTTTAAATGGCACCGAAAATGTATTAAAAGTACAAGACAATGAATCTGCTTTTAATGCAACCATCAAAAACAATTCGAAGTACAGCATTACACCTAAAAATGAATATGTTACACTTAGAGATTCCCTTTCACACCAGATCACCGTGGTTAAAGATCAGTCACCGGGAATTAATGTAGAAGAAAAGCCAGATTCGGTAAGTAACAAGGCGCTTTATTTTAGCGGTGAGGTAACCGACGATTATGGTTTTAGCCGCTTAAGTTTTAAATACAACATCAAAGAAAATAATCGGATTGTAAGCACACTTACCAAGAATATCCCCATTAAAAGCAACGCAACAGAAAATGCTTTCTTCTATTTCTGGGATTTAAAAACGGCCACAGCCAAGCCCGGTCAGCTAATTGAATACTATTTTGAAGTAGCTGATAATGACGGTGTTAATGGGGCTAAAGTTACCCGATCAGAAATCAAAACGTTTAAACAACCCACAAAAAAGGAAACTGCCGAACAGGTAAACGCAAGCAACCAGGCCTTAAAACAAAAAGTACAATCGGCTATCCGTTTGGCTAATACTATTGAAAAAGAAAGTAAAAAAGTAGCCGAAAGTCTTATCGATAAAAAACAGATTTCTTTCGAAGATAAAAAACAGATTGAAGCGCTTTTAGATAAACAAAAACAGCTTGATGAGGCCGTAAAAGAAATTAAAGAACGAAACGATAAAAATATTCAGCAGCAGGAAGACCAAAAACAAACGGAAGAACTCTTGGAAAAACAGAAACAGATTAAAGATCTGTTTGATAATGTGCTTGATGAGAAAACGAAAGAACTTTTGCAAAAGCTGCAAAACCTGATGAATGAGAAAAATAAAGACCAAACGCAAAACGAACTCTCAAAAATGCAATTGGACAATAAAACACTCAAAAATGAATTAGATAGAATTTTAGAGCTCTACAAACAGTTAGAATTTGAGCAAAACCTTCAAACTGATATCGACCGCTTAAATGAGCTGGCTAAAGAACAAAAGGAACTGGCAGAAAAAACAAAAGATAAAAAGCAGGATAATGAATCGCTAAAACAGAAACAGGATGCGCTGAACAAGGAAATGAAAGACCTGAAAGAAGACCTGAAAAAACTGGAAGAAAAAAATAAAACCCTGGAAAGACCAAACCCTTTCGAAAATCCTGAAAAAGATGTTCAGGACATACAAAAAGAACAACAAGACAGTAAAGATGCTTTAGATAAAAAAGATGCTAAAAATGCAAGCCAGAAACAGCAAAAAGCAGGTGAACAAATGGAAAAATTATCTAAAAAAATGAGTGATATGCAGCAACAGGGTGAAGAAATGGAAAACAACCTGAACGCTAAAGAACTGCGCCGTTTATTGGAAAACTTACTCACCACTTCTTTTGATCAGGAAAAGGTAATGCTTGCTTTAAAGAAAATGACCTCTGCCGATCCTTCTTACACCACCAACGTACAGAAACAGCGCAGCATTAAAGACAACCTTAAAACCATTGCCGATAGCCTTTATAGCTTAAGTAAACGCGTTCCACAAATAGAATCTACTGTTAACGAAGAGATGAACAAGATCAACTTCAACCTCGATAAAAGCTTGGAAAGTTTGGGTGATAGAAGAACCCCTGAAGCGAACCGTTTTCAGCAGTTCACCATGACTTCTATCAATAACCTCACCCTGATGTTGAGCGAGGCCTTAAGTCAGCTGCAAAACATGCAGAAAAATGGCAAAGGCGGTAGTGGGAAGAAACAAAAGCAGGGTATGAAACAGCTTTCGCAAATGCAGGATCAACTGAATAAAAGCATGCAAAAGGCCCGTGAACAGATGCAAAAATCAGGAGGCAACCAAGGTACAGTTGGTAAAGGCCAAATGAGCCAGGAGTTCGGTAAAATGGCGCAACAGCAGCAAATGATCCGCCAGGCTTTAGAAAAAATTAACCGCGAAGAAAATAAAGATGGTACCGGGAAAATGGGAAACCTAAACGAGGCCATTAAAGAAATGAAACAAACGGAAAGTGATCTGGTTAATAAACGTTTACAACAGGAAACCCTAAACAGGCAAAAAGATCTGCTGACCAAACTATTAGAAGCAGAAAAAGCAGAACGCGACCAGGAAGAAGATACTAAACGCGAAAGTAAAGCAGCTAAGGATTTTCCCCCATCGTACCAGAAAATGGTCGATCAGTTTAAAAAACAGCAACAAAATGGTAATGATATGTTGCAAAAACTGCCACCAAGCTTAAATTATTACTATAAAAACAAGATCGCTGAGTATTTGAAATCTTTGAATATGGAACGATAGTTTTAGGAGTATCCTCACCCTGAATTTATTTCTGGGTCTTATCCAAAAGATGCTGAAACAAGTTCAGCAGGACGACTTTCGGAATATTTCTTAAATTTGCAGCCACAAATCCGATAATATGCCTGCAATATCATTTTTCACTGAATCAGTTAGCTACAATCTTCCTCAGAAACTTAAGGTAAAGAAGTGGATTAAAGCAACTATCGAAAAAGAAGGCTACAATTTACAGGAACTTAATTTCATTTTCTGTAGCGACGAGTATCTGTTGAGCATTAATCAACAATACCTAAAGCACGATACCTATACCGATATCATCACATTTGACAATTCTGAGTTAGAAAAACAGATTGTAAGCGATATTTTTATCAGCATCGAACGCGTTAAAGAAAATGCAAAAACCTTTAAAACAATTGAATTTGATGAGGTTTGCCGCATCATGATCCATGGAACCCTACATTTACTCGGCTATAAAGACAAAGGGAAAGCTGCTAAAACGCTCATGACCGAGAAAGAAGATGAGTATCTGGGTTACCGAGGAGAATTTGGCATGGTTAATTAACTATTATCCTTCCCATGGTGTCATTCTGAGGCCTAATTTTATTTCTCTTTTTCGATTTTCTAATACGATTCATCATGCTTACTTGCCTCAGCATCGTTCATGCTATTAAGACCCTTAAAGAAATTTAAGGTGAGGATCACTCATACAAACTAAAAACCAAATACGGCCTCTCGTCATTTTTTTTATTGGCGTTCGTCTAACAGTTACGGGCGTTCGTCGACAATTAGCCTATACTGGTATAATACGCCCAAATTTCCTGCAACATTTCCAGTCAACTGCAGTCTTATATTCGAAAAACGATAATTACATAATGTGCTAGAATTTATATACTAGGCATTACATCAAGATAAAGTTTAGTTTTAGTTAATGATTGAGACAGCGGCGGAGCGATTCCAGCCGCTGTTTTCTTTTGTAGATTAGTTTACTGATGACGAATCGTTAGTTTGTATCGAGTTACTTGAAAAGAATTTAGATTGATTGTGATATTACCTTTGAGATAAAAAGCTCCATCTGCTGCCCTAACTTCCATGACCAATCAGGCAGAACCTAAAGTTCATATTAAGGACAGCAGATTATTGAGTAATAGCCAGAGAGTATTTAGGGCCGAACCCATTATCACGATTTTAGCCACTCAGTTTGGAGCATAAAACAATTGTATTATGCAAATTTATGGAATTGATTTATCAAAGGACAAGTTCGATGTGAACTTTGTAAATGAAAAAGGAGTAGAAAAAAACAAGACGGTGAAAAACAACCTGCGTTCAATATCGTCTTTTTTGTCTGAAGTGCCTTCAGAAACCGTCTTATGCGCAGAGCATACCGGTAGTTATGGCGATTTATTGGTTTACCTGAGCAACCAATGCGGTGTTCCCATTGCCTTGGTTTCTGGATATAGTGTTAAACACAGTCTTGGTCTGGTAAAAGGGAAGTCAGATCCTAAGGACGCCAGTCGTTTACGGGAATATGGCGAACGTTTCTTTGATAAACTCTCTTACAGCGAGTATCACAGTGCAGAGATCTCAGAGCTAAGACAACTAAGCGCACTTCGTTCACAGTTGGTAAAAGCACGCAAAAGCATACTCACAGGGGCCCATGCAAGAACGG
>Ga0308165_1000747_pt1 | contig 52829 bp, 43 predicted proteins | sample PhyWR2_FD_201032 | JGI IMG/M metagenome (GOLD analysis project Ga0308165, IMG submission 201032) | Phyllosphere microbial communities from UC Gill Tract Community Farm, Albany, California, United States - DLSLW.R2 | ecosystem: Host-associated > Plants > Phyllosphere > Unclassified | place: USA... | reverse complement strand
GCCCATTGACGCGCTCGTCGCACCATGCCGGTGACGATTTTGCGAAGCTCAAGGCTGCGCGCGAAGCGCAGGTCGCAGCACAGGCTTAAGTTCGCATGCCGCAGTTTACCAGTGTCAGACGGGTTCACCATCGTGCAGAGCATATGTTTGCTCTGGTTGCGGATGTTGAAAAATATCCCCAATTCCTGCCGATGTGTGAGGCTTTGTCCGTCCGTTCTCGCAAAGAGAAGGACGGTAAGACGCTTCTGATCGCCGATATGAGCGTGGGTTACAAGCTGATCCGCGAGACATTTACCAGTCAGGTGCTATTGAAACCGGAAGAGAATGTCATTGATGTCAAATATGTCGATGGTCCGTTCCGCTATCTCGATAATCGCTGGACTTTCAAACCCGTCGGTGATGGTTCGGAATGTGATGTCGAGTTCTTCATCGATTATGAGTTTAAGAGCAAAATGCTCGGCATGGTGATGGGATCGATGTTTGATCTGGCGTTCCGCAAGTTTTCGGAAGCTTTTGAAAAGCGCGCCGACAAGATTTACGGTTTGGTCTGATTTTCCAAAGACACCAGCACCAATGCAAGTGCGGTTAGCACAGTTTCATGACGAATATCTTCGCGTGATTTTTCACCAAAACGACATTCTTTATGCAGCGTTGTATGGCCTTTGTGCGCACTTGCGATATGCACCAGTCCAACCGGCTTTTCGCTTGAGCCACCGCCTGGGCCGGCAATGCCTGTAACCGCAATGCTGATGCCTGCTCGCGAATGTGTGAGCGCACCTTCGGCCATGGCAATCGCCACTTCCTTTGAAGCAGCACCAAAGGTTTTGATCAGCGTAAGCGGAACGCCGATCATTTCGTGCTTGGCTTCATTGGAATAGGTGACGAAACCTCGATCCACCACGTCAGACGAGCCGGCAATGTCCGTAAGCGCCCCCGCAATAAGTCCGCCGGTGCAGGATTCAGCCGTTACGATCATGATGCCGTGTTTGCGACAGGCATTGAGAACGTCGATGGATAAAGCTTCCGCAATCAGTGTCATTCAGGAACCTCGCCGGGATAGATCACCGTTGCCGTAACGATGGCAGCGATGCCTTCACCACGGCCGACAAAGCCCATTTTCTCGTTGGTGGTGGCTTTGACGGAAACACGATCATGCGAGATGCCAAGCATTGTGGCCATGGCTTGTGTCATTGCAGGACGATGCGGGCCGATCTTTGGCTCTTCTGCGATGATCGTCACATCCGCATTGGCGATGCGCCCACCGGCTTCCCGCACGATCTTAACCGCATGCTCCACGAAGATATGCGATGCCGCACCTTTCCATTGTGGATCAGAAGGCGGGAAATGCGTACCGATGTCGCCTGCGCCACGTGTGGCAAGCAAAGCGTCGGTGAGGGCGTGAAGCGCCACATCAGCATCGGAGTGGCCGTTGAGCTTTTTGTTGTGCGGAATGGCAACGCCGCAAAGCGTGACGTGATCGCCGGGTTCAAAGCTGTGAACATCATAGCCATTGCCGGTGCGGATATCTGGAAATGAAGTCATGCCTTGCCTCAAGCGTTTGTCGGCCAATTCAATATCTTTGGCCCATGTCAGTTTTGTATTGTCGGCGGAGCCTTCAATGATGCGTACGACAAGTCCGTAAGCTTCTGCAATGGATGCATCGTCGGTAAAGTCCGAGCGACCGCTCAGAAATGCTTGTTCATGGGCATTCAAGATCGGCGTGTATGGAAAGGCCTGCGGGGTCTGCGCGGAATAAAGACCGGCGCGTGGAACCGTTGTCTTTACCGTTCCATCACTGGCCGCTTGTTTCAGCGTGTCGGATACGGCAAGCGCTGGCAATACGCCTTCTGTTGGCGTCAGATTGTCGAATATGCGTGTAAGCAAATCCTGCCCGATGAAGGGACGAACGCCATCATGAATAAGCACGTAATGCGGAGCATCGTCTTTTAGTGCCAGCAATCCAAGTCGCGTCGATTCCTGTCGGGTTGGACCGCCAATGACAACACGCACATTTGAAGAGTGCTCGCGGATGGCATTTTCGTAAAGAGAGCTATCATCCGCGTGAATGACCACGATGATCTTTTCAATGGCGGAGCACCGCGCAAAAACCCTCAGCGTGCGCGAAAGCACTGCTTCGCCGCCGATCCGCCGATATTGTTTCGGCCCTTCCGTGCTTTGTCCGGCTCGTTCGCCACGCCCCGCGGCAACGATCACTGCTGCTGTTCTTGAAATGTCAGTCGCCCTTGCCAAATAATTCGTTTTGTCTCATGCGGAATAATGCCTTGCGCAAATAATTGCCAGACGGCAATCGATTTATAACAGCAAGCATGTGCTTTTCCTTGCGTTCAACGCATTGTGTGATTAAACTCTGTGCTAATTGCATCGTGCATATCAAATAGGCATTTCTTGATAGCTCTCCTCAATCAACCTCTCAACATATGTGACGTGGTACTCCCAAACCGCGTATTTCTTGCGCCTATGTCGGGTGTTTCCGATCTTCCGTTTCGCAAACGCGCGGCAGCGGCTGGCGCTGGCATGGTGGTTTCGGAGATGGTTGCAAGTGCCGAACTTTGCAATCGGCATAAAGAAAGCATGTTGCGGCTTTCTGGTGAAGGGCTGGGTACGCATGTCGTGCAGCTTGCAGGACGTGAAGCGCATTGGATGGGCGAAGCGGCTATTATCGCCGAAGGCGAGGGTGCTGATATTATCGACATCAATATGGGCTGCCCTGCCAAGAAGGTGACGGGCGGCTATTCTGGTTCAGCTCTCATGCGCGATCTTGATCACGCCATGACGTTGATTGAGGCAACTGTGAATGCGGTCAAGGTGCCGGTTACGCTCAAAATGCGTCTTGGCTGGGACGAAAACAGCATCAACGCACCGGAACTTGCAAAGCGTGCCGAAGATGCAGGCATTGCGATGGTGACGGTACATGGCCGCACGCGCTGTCAGTTCTATGAAGGCAAAGCCGACTGGAATGCTATTCATGCGGTGCGTGATGTGGTGAAAATTCCGTTGGTTGCCAATGGCGATGTGTCGTCACGCGAAGATGCGGAAGAATTGCTGCGTCGCTCAGGCGCTGATGCCGTGATGGTTGGGCGCGCGTCTTATGGTCAACCTTGGCTTGCAGGACTGATTGCGGGTAGCGATTTTGCACCGCGATCCGCTGACGGCATTCTTTCTTATATTATAAGACATTACGAAGATATGCTGGACCACTATGGCAGCAAGACAGGTATCCGCCATTCGCGAAAGCATCTTGGCTGGTATCTGGATCGCCATGCGGGTGAAGCCTTCTCGAAGGCAGATAAGGCTGAAATCATGACGCTCATCGATCCCGAAGCGGTTATCGCGGCGCTGGCTCGTGTTTTTCTGCGTGATGAGACGGACAGAAAGGTCGCATGATGTGCGCTAGAGGTGAAACGAACGGCATTCCAGCAATCATACTGGATGCAATCAACCAGCCGGTTGTTATGGTGAGTGCCGATAATCACATCATCTATGCCAATATGGATGCAGAGCAGTTTTTCCGCTCTGGCTCGTCCATTCTTGCGCGTAACCGGCTTGAATCATTCTTGCCTTTTGGAAGCCCATTGCTGGCTCTGGTCGATCAGGTTCGCACGGCTCAGGTTCCGGTGAACGAGTATCGCGTCGATATTTCATCGCCAAAGCTCGGTGCCGAACGCATTGTCGATCTATATGTGGCGCCGGTGATCGAAACGCCGGGTGCTGTGGTTATCCTGTTCAAAGAAAAGACCATGGCCGAGAAAATCGACCGTCAGATGACGCATCGCGGCGCTGCGCGTTCGGTAACAGGCCTTGCTTCAATGCTTGCACATGAGATCAAGAACCCGCTGTCCGGTATTCGCGGGGCCGCGCAATTGCTGGAACAGGTGGTTGGCGATGAAGATCGCGCATTGGCACGGCTGATTACCGATGAAACCGACCGCATCGTAAAGCTCGTTGATCGCATGGAAGTGTTTTCCGATGAGCGCCCAATAGAACGCACAGCGGTCAATATTTATTCTGTGCTCGATCATGTGAAGACGCTGGCGCGCAATGGCTTTGCCCGGCACATCCGTTTTGTCGAAGATTATGATCCGTCGCTTCCGCCCGTATTCGCCAATCGCGATCAGCTTGTGCAGGTGTTTCTCAATCTGGTGAAGAATGCAGCCGAATCGCTGGGAGATCGCGAAGGCGCGGAGATCACGCTCTCGACGGCCTATCGCCCGGGCATTCGCTTGCAGGTGCCGGGTGCGAGCGATCGTGTTGCCCTGCCGCTTGAATTCTGCGTGCATGATAACGGGCCGGGTGTGCCCGAAGATATGCTGCCGCATCTGTTTGATCCGTTTGTGACCACAAAAACCAATGGTTCCGGTCTGGGGCTGGCATTGGTTGCCAAGATTATTGGCGATCATGGTGGGGTGATTGAGTGCGATAGCCATCCGTCGCGCACCACATTTCGTATTCTTATGCCGCAATGGAAAAGTTCTGCCGATAACATGTCTGCAAAGACAGGAGATAAAGCATGAATGCTAGTCGTCCGACAGGAACGATACTCGTGGCCGATGATGACGCGGCAATCCGAACCGTGCTTAACCAGGCGCTGTCGCGCGCCGGTTACGATGTGCGCGTTACGTCGAACGGGGCATCACTTTGGCGCTGGATAGCTGCCGGTGATGGTGATCTGGTGGTGACTGATGTTAATATGCCAGATGAAAATGCGTTTGATCTGCTGCCGCGCATCAAGAAAATGCGGCCTGATCTGCCGATTGTAGTGATGAGCGCGCAAAATACATTCATGACGGCCATTCGGGCTTCGGAAGCGGGAGCTTATGAATACCTGCCAAAGCCTTTCGATCTGACTGAGCTTATTAATATTATTGGTCGTGCGCTGTCTGAACCAAAGCATAAGCCTGTTCTGGTTGCTCCCGACGAGCAGGCGGAAAATATGCCTCTGGTTGGTCGTTCGCCTGCGATGCAGGAAATCTATCGCGTTTTGGCCCGCATGATGCAGACTGATCTGACCATGATGGTTACAGGTGAGTCTGGTACAGGCAAGGAACTTGTTGCGCGTGCACTGCATGAATATGGTCGCCGTCGCAAAGGACCGTTCGTTGCAATCAATATGGCGGCTATTCCGCGTGATCTGATCGAATCCGAACTGTTTGGCCATGAAAAAGGTGCCTTTACTGGCGCGCAGAACCGCTCAAGTGGTCGTTTCGAGCAGGCCAATGGCGGCACGCTTTTCCTTGATGAAATTGGTGATATGCCGATGGAGGCGCAGACGCGTTTACTGCGCGTGTTGCAGCAGGGCGAATATATGACGGTTGGTGGTCGTACACCGATCAAGACCGATGTGCGCATTGTTGCTGCGACCAATAAGGATTTGCGCCAGCTGATCGCGCAGGGGCTTTTCCGCGAAGATCTCTATTATCGCCTGAATGTCGTGCCGCTGCGTCTGCCACCCTTGCGCGAGCGCAGCGAAGACGTGCCTGATCTGGTGCGTCATTTCTTCAAGAAGGCCGCAGAAGAAGGCTTGCCTGAAAAGCGCATTACCACCATGGGCTTCGATATGATGCGTCGCTATCCGTGGCCGGGCAATGTGCGCGAGCTGGAAAATGTGGTCCGCAGGCTGTCTGCTCTTTATCCGCAGGAAGAGATTTCACCTGAAATCATAGAGGCAGAGCTGAAATCGGAGCTTTCAAAGCCCGATAGTCCGGCCATTGTTTCCAGTGATCTTGAAAATATCACCATTTCGCAAGTGGTGGAGCAGAATATGCAGCGCTATTTCGGGTCCTTTGGCTCTGATTTGCCTCCGCCGGGGCTTTATCATCGTGTGCTTGCGGAACTCGAATATCCGCTCATCCTTGCTTGCCTCACGGCAACACGCGGCAACCAGATCAAGGCGGCAGAGATTCTCGGTCTTAACCGGAATACTTTGCGTAAGAAAATCAGAGAGCTTGGAGTCAACATTTATCGGGGCGCTAAGGCGAACTGAATAAGCTGTAAACAATCGTTGCATTTTCGCCACAATGCGTTGCATAGATGCAACGCTATTGGGTAACATGGTTAACATGAATACAGCGAATCTGACGACTGATATGGATAAGGCAGAGCGACCATCGCGAGGCGGTGAGGGGCGCAGGCTTCTTGCGTTGCCGGGCATTATCACCGTTGTTCTGGCGCTGATTACCGCGTCGCTGTCTTTTTGTATCCTCATTGGTATCACGCCGATCACGCCTGATCGTGCAGTTACACTTGCGCTTGTCATTATTAATGTCGCGCTGATCATCTTTCTGATTTTGCTGATCTGCCGCGAGATTTATCGCATCATGTCGGCGCGGCGGTCAGGCAAGGCAGCTTCCCGACTGCATGTGCGTATCGTTGCGCTGTTCTCGTTGATTGCTGCGGTCCCGGCAATCGTGGTGGCGATCGTTGCATCGGTTACACTTAATCTGGGGCTAGATCGCTGGTTCGATACCAATACGCGTGACATTGTCAGTTCTTCTCAAAGCTTGACCACGGCTTATATTCGCGAAACAGCGCTTAATCTGCAAAGTACGTCTTTCTCAATGTTACAAGAGCTGGACGCACAACGCACACTTTACAGTCTCGATAGGGGCGGCTTCGTTCGTTATATGACGCTTCAGGCCGGTGGTCGCGGACTGCTCGGCGCATTTCTGGTGCGTGAAGATGGTGATATTGTCGTTAAAAGCGAGACAGGTGTCGAAACACGCCTTCCGGCACCAACGGAAGATGCCTTAAAAACTGCGGTGGATGGTAAGCCGGTTATCATTCCGCCGGGCAATAGTAATTTTGTCGGCGCGGTTATCAAGATGCGTGAGATACCGGATCTTTATCTTTATACGGTGCGTTCCGTCGATCAGCAGATTCTCGAATCGATGCGCCTGATGGAAGCCAATACGCAGCGTTATCAGGAAATGGATGCCAACCGCATTCCAACGCAGATTGCTTTCGCGCTGCTTTATTTTGGTTTGACGTTGATTGTTCTTTTGTCCGCGATCTGGACAGGTATTGCGGTTGCGGATCGTCTGGTACGCCCGATCAGACTTTTGATCGGTGCGGCTGATGATGTGGCTGCTGGCAATCTCGATATTTCTGTGCCGGTTCGTTCATCGGATGGAGACGTGGGCGCACTGTCGGGTACGTTTAACAACATGGTTGCTGAGCTAAATAGCCAGCGCAATGAGCTTCTGTCGGCAAAAGATCAAATCGATGAACGCAGACGATTCTCGGAAGCCGTGCTTTCAGGTGTTACGGCTGGCGTTATCGGTATCGAGACAGATGGCTCGATCTCGATTCTCAATCGTTCCGCCGAGTATATGTTTGGGGTGAGTTCGCAGGATGCGATTGGCAAAAGCCTGAGCAGTATTGCGCCGGAGATCGGGCAGGCCTTTGAAGTTGCCCGTACAACGGATCGTATGATGCATCGCGAACAGGTCAGCATGACTCGCGGCGGTGTTGCGCGGAATTTCAATGTTCAGGTGACGGTTGAAGATGCAGAATCAGACGACCATTCCTATGTCGTGACCGTCGATGATATTACCGATCTTGTTCAAGCGCAGCGTTCGTCCGCATGGGCAGATGTCGCGCGCCGTATTGCGCATGAGATCAAGAATCCGCTGACCCCGATCCAGCTTTCGGCAGAACGTATTCGCCGTCGTTATGGAAAAGTGATTACGGAAGATCGCGAAGTTTTTGATCAATGCACCGAAACGATTATCCGACAGGTCGGCGATATTGGTCGTATGGTCGATGAGTTCTCCGCCTTTGCGCGTATGCCAAAGCCTGAAATGCGGGCGATGGACTTGCGCGAGGCATTGCGTGAAGCCTCATTCCTTATTGAAGTGAGCCGTCAGGATATTCAGTTTACCAATGACTATGGTTCCGAAAAGCTGATTGGTTCTTTCGATAGCCGTCTGCTTGGGCAGGCTTTTGGCAATGTCATCAAGAATGCCAGTGAGGCGATTGATGCGGTGCCGAAAGAAGAACGCGGCGAGGGGCATATCCTTGTTCGTTCGCGCAAAAGTGATGGGCATCTTGTGGTTGATGTAATTGATAATGGCAAAGGACTTCCGGGCGATGATCGTCAGAAGCTTCTTGAGCCTTATATGACGACCCGGGAAAAGGGGACCGGCCTTGGTCTCGCTATTGTCCGCAAGATCGTAGAGGATCATGGCGGACATCTGGAATTGCATGATGCGCCAGCGGATTTTTATACAGGACGTGGCGCAATGATACGTATGATCTTTCCTGAAGTGTCTGCCGGCACCGCCGCTAAGGACGAGGAAAATCACGGAAACACTATAATTGGACAGGTGAATTAATATGGCAGCCGATATTCTAGTAGTTGATGACGAAACGGATATTCGGGAACTCGTCGCAGGTATTCTCAGCGACGAAGGCTATGAAGCCCGGACCGCTTTTGATGCCGATAGCGCGCTTGCAGCGATTGATGACCGGGTGCCGCGTCTGGTGTTCCTCGACATATGGTTGCAGGGCAGCAGGCTTGATGGGCTGGCGCTGCTTGATGAAATCAAGAAGCAGCATCCTGAATTGCCGGTCGTCATGATTTCGGGTCACGGCAATGTTGAAACCGCGGTTTCAGCAATTCGTCGAGGCGCTTACGATTTCATTGAAAAGCCGTTCAAGGCAGACCGTCTTATTCTGGTTGCAGAGCGTGCGCTCGAAACCTCTAAGCTCAAGCGTGAGGTGTCCAACCTGCGCAAGCGCAGCGGCGAAACGATGGAGCTGATTGGTGCATCTCTTGCGATCAATCAATTGCGGCAGACGATTGAGCGCGTTGCGCCAACCAATAGCCGCATCATGATTACCGGGCCTTCCGGTGCGGGCAAGGAACTTGCAGCGCGCGCAATTCACGCGCACTCAAGTCGCGCCAATGGTCCGTTTGTGACGGTCAATGCTGCAACCATTACGCCGGAGCGCATGGAGATTGAGCTTTTCGGAACCGAAATGGATGGCGGCGAGCGTAAGGTCGGAGCACTCGAAGAAGCGCATGGCGGTATTCTTTATCTCGATGAAGTTGCCGATATGCCGCGTGAGACTCAAAACAAGATTTTGCGTGTGCTGGTGGATCAGCAATTTGAGCGCGTGGGCGGAACCAAGCGTGTGAAGGTTGATGTTCGCATCATTTCTTCAACCGCGCAAAACCTTGAAGGTATGATCGCCGAAGGCACATTCCGCGAGGACCTTTTCCACCGTCTTTCGGTTGTGCCTGTCTATGTGCCGCCCTTGGCAGCACGACGTGAGGATATTCCCTCGCTGGTCGAGTATTTCATGACGCAGATTGCTGAACAGGCAGGTATCAAGCCGCGCAAGATCGGTTCTGATGCTATGGCTGTTTTGCAATCGCATAGCTGGCCGGGCAATATCCGTCAGTTGCGAAACAATGTTGAGCGCGTAATGATTCTAGCACGGGGCGATGACCCGGAAGCACCGGTAACAGCCGATTTGCTGCCAGCAGAAATTGGCGATACGCTTCCGCGTGCGCCGACCGAATCTGATCAGCACATCATGGCTCTGCCGTTGCGTGAAGCGCGTGAGCGTTTCGAAAAGGAATATCTAATCGCACAAATCAATCGTTTTGGCGGCAATATCTCGCGTACTGCCGAGTTCGTCGGCATGGAACGTTCGGCCTTGCATCGTAAATTGAAATCGCTCGGCGTATAACGGTTATGCAGGTTTAGGGCAGGCGGGACGATCATGCGGGTAATCGTATGCGGAGCAGGGCAAGTCGGCTATGGCATCGCTGAGCGGCTTGCAGCCGAACAAAATGACGTCTCGGTTATCGATACTTCTGCACGTCACATTGAGATTGTGCGCGATACGCTGGATGTGCGCGGTTTTGTCGGTCATGGCTCGCAGCCTGATGTGCTGGCAGCAGCCGGTGCCAATGAAGCCGATATGATTATCGCGGTGACGCTGTCTGATGAGGTCAATATGGTGGCCTGTCAGGTGGCGCATTCGGTTTTTAATGTTCCAACGAAGATCGCCCGTATTCGCGCCCAGTCTTATCTCAAAGCGGAATATCAGGACCTGTTTCTGCGTGAAAATTTACCCATCGATGTGATTATCTCGCCGGAACTCGAAGTCGGTGAAGTTGTTCTGCGGCGCATCGCCTTGCAGGGCGCGACCGATGTGCTGCGATTTGCCGATGATAAGATTATCGGTCTGGCCATCGAGTGTCTGGAAGAATGTCCAGTTATCAATACACCACTCAAACAATTATCGGACCTGTTTCCCGATCTTGCTGCTACAGTGGTGGGGGTGGTACGCAATGGCAGTCTGTTCATTCCGCGTTCAACCGATCAGCTTCATGCCGGTGATCTTGCCTATGTGGTGACAGCGCGTGAACAGGTGCGCCGCACATTGTCTTTGTTCGGCCATGAGAAGCCGGAAGCGCATCGCATTGTCATTGCAGGCGGCGGCAATATAGGTCTTTACGTAGCCAAAGCCATTGAAGAGCGCAAATGGCAGACGCGCATCAAAATGATCGAAAGCGAGCATGAGCGTGCTTTTGCGATTGCCGATCAGTTAACTCGCACAATGGTTTTGCATGGCAGTGCATTGGACCAGTCTCTTTTGCAGGAAGCTGACATTGAGGATGCTGATCTGTTTGTGGCGCTGACCAATCAGGATCAGGTGAATATTCTCTCCAGCATCATGGCGAAGCGTCTCGGCTGCAAGGCGAATATGGCGCTGATCAATACGGTTGCCTATCAAGATTTTACCAACATGGTGGGGATTGATGCTTATATCGATCCCAAGGCTGTCACCGTTTCCAAAATATTGCAGCATGTGCGCCGCGGGCGTATTCGTGCCGTCTACAGCGTTTATCGCGATATGGCCGAAATCATTGAAGCAGAAGCCCTTGAAACGTCGTCGCTGGTAGGTAGCCCCTTGCGTGATCTTGATTTTCCGGAAGGCTTACGGATAGGTGCGATTTATCGCGCCGGGCAGGTTATTCAGCCGAATGGTGATGTCCGCATCAAGCCCAAAGATCGCGTTGTGATTTTTGCGACTGCTGATGCCATCAAACATGTGGAACAGATGTTCCGCGTCAGCCTTGAGTTTTTCTAGGCTGTCAATTTATTGTGCAAATTTCAGATATTCGTAGTATACGGCACCGAAGTTTCATCTCCCCGGTGTTATCAATGGATATCTGCACTTTCTGGTACGGACCACGATTGCGTGATGTAGATCGCATCTGTCTGGCCTCCATGGTCTTGACGGGGCAACGCGTTAAACTCTTCTCTTACGCACCAATTGAGAATGTGCCTAACGGTGTCGAGTTGCATGATGCAAGCACGATTCTGCCGGAGCTGGTTTTCAAGCGGCTCGATCCGCACTATCCCGATTTTCGTAATCGAACGACCATCGTCCAGTTTAGCGATATTTTTCGCATCATGTTGATGAAGCACAAGCAGGGTGTGTGGCTCGATACTGATGTTTACCTGCTCAAGCAATTCCATCCAGATCCATCAAAACCCTATCTCGCTCGCGAGAATCGTTTCCGCGTCGGTGTGTCGGCGCTTTATCTGCCACACGACCATCCGATCATTGGTGAATTTGAAGCCTATGTGGCAGCCAAATACCCATTGCCGCGATGGCTTGGATTGCGGCGCGGCCGATTACGCCCATTATACTATCGTCTGATCGGCAAGGAAGTGACGCCTGCGGCCGTTGGCATTACGATCTTTGGAAATGACGGTATATCTCGTCTTGCGCGCAAGTACGACATTTTCAGAAATGCGGCGCCGCAGGAGAATTTTTACTACTGGGTCGGCAAGGAAGCGATCCGCATTTATGATCCTGCCTATGGGCTGGAGCCTGTAGAACATGCTGATTTTATTGGATTTCATATTCATAAAAAGCACAAGGAAGTCGTTTCTCTACAGCAAGGGAGTTTTTATATGTGGGCGATAGATCGCGTGAATCCGCTCCTTGATGAACAGCTTTCAGCCTATGCCGAATAGAGATCGCTTTGAGAGATTTAAAAAAATGAGCGGCTGCTTTTGAAATTGTCGGTTGCGCAAAGATTCCCAGCCTGTTAACCGAAGCTTAAGAGCGAAGCAGTTGTCTTTCCACAGCAATTGCGGCCAGCGCCTGGTTTAGCGCGATCCGGGAGCTTGATTTATGTGTGCGCACATGTTCGTCTGGCATTTAGCGAACTGACTGCTGATCGATTAAAGGAATAAAAACAATGGCTGAACGATCGCAAAATCTTCAAGACCTTTTTCTGAATTCTGTACGCAAGCAGAAAATTTCACTGACCATTTTCCTTATCAATGGCGTGAAACTCACGGGTATCGTGACGTCGTTTGACAATTTCTGCGTATTGTTGCGTCGCGATGGTCACTCGCAGCTTGTCTATAAGCATGCAATTTCGACCATCATGCCAAGCCAGCCTGTGCAGATGTTCGAAGGCGAAGAAGTCTGACGCTTATCAGTTTAATGTTGGTCAGTTTTATAACTGACCAATTTTGCCGGGGCGTCTTCTGTTTGAAACCGCTAGTACGGACACCTATCTGAAAGGATAGATGTTTCTGTACCCCGGAGTAAGTATATTTGTCGAAATCTAAGGATAAGAACGTATCACCTGCCGATGAAAACAATGGATTTGGCTTGTCTGAGCCAGAACCCACTCGTGCAGCGGTTATCGTTCCTGTATTACCTGAACGCTACAGTGCGAGCACAGCCAGCGAAGATGGCGAAAAAAGCCAGTTCCAGCGCTCTAATGAAGCCCGACTGGAAGAAGCCGTTGGTCTGGCGCGTGCCATCAATCTCGAAATTGCCCATGCCGAAAGCATCATTGTAAATCAGCCTCGCCCCGCGACGTTGCTCGGTTCTGGCAAGGTTGAAGCTATTGCCGAGATTCTTGAAGATAAGTCTATTGGTCTTGTTATTGTCGATCATGCTTTGACGCCTGTGCAGCAGCGCAATCTTGAAAAAGAATGGAACGTCAAGGTCATTGATCGTACCGGCCTTATTCTGGAAATTTTTGGTGAAAGAGCGCGCACCAAGGAAGGCGCGTTGCAGGTCGAGCTTGCGCATCTCAATTATCAGAAGGGCCGTCTGGTTCGAAGCTGGACCCACCTGGAGCGTCAGCGCGGTGGTGGTGGCTTCCTTGGTGGTCCGGGTGAAACGCAGATCGAAGCCGACAGACGTATGCTTCAGGACAAGATTTTGAAGATCAAGCGCGAGCTTGAGACGGTCGTTCGCACACGCAACTTGCATCGTCAAAAACGCCGTAAGGTGCCGCATCCGGTAGTGGCGCTCGTAGGCTATACCAATGCTGGCAAATCGACCTTATTCAATCGCATGACGGGCGCCGACGTTCTGGCGGAAGATATGCTGTTTGCGACGCTCGATCCCACCTTGCGCCGCATCCGGCTTCCGCATGGCGAAACGGTAATTCTCTCGGATACTGTGGGTTTCATCTCCAACCTTCCACACCATCTTGTTGCCGCGTTCCGTGCAACGCTTGAAGAAGTCGTCGAGGCCGATCTAATCCTGCACGTGCGTGATATTTCGGATCCTGACAATGCTGCACAGGCAGAAGATGTTGAAACGATTCTGGCTGGTCTTGACGTTGAGCCACGGGACCACAAGCGCGTGATCCAGATATGGAACAAGATCGATAATCTTGACGAATCCGGTCGCGAAGCAGCGTTTCGTCTGGCGGCAGCCGGTAGCGATGAAGGTCGACCTATCCCACTTTCCGCCTGGACGGGTGAGGGTGTTGACAGGTTGCTTTCACTGATCGAGACCCGCATTGCAGGGGCGCTCGGGTCGATTGACATCGTCTTGCCACCGTCAGAACTTCGTATTCTCGATTGGATTTACCAGCACGGTAGTGATGTGAAACGCGAGGACCTTGAAGATGGTTCGGTTCGGCTTCGTGCGCGGCTGACGGAGACTGCTCGCAAAATGCTCGACGAGAAACGCGGTATTAAGCCTGTTCATCAGGATTCCGACTGGGATTGATCGGCATCTTGCGGAACAGGGCAGGTAAGCCCTATGTATGGGGAAACCATACGATTCATCATACACGCCATACATACTCAGAGGCCCATAATGAGAGATCCTATTGAAACCGTCATGAACCTCGTGCCGATGGTGGTTGAGCAGACCAACCGTGGCGAACGGGCCTACGATATTTTCTCGCGCTTGCTCAAAGAACGCATCATCTTCGTCAACGGTCCTGTTGAAGACGGCATGTCGATGCTGATTTGCGCGCAGTTGCTCTTTCTTGAATCGGAAAACCCGAAAAAAGAAATCAACATGTATATCAATTCGCCTGGCGGCGTTGTTACGTCCGGCATGGCGATTTATGACACCATGCAGTTCATCAAGCCGCCGGTATCCACGCTTTGTATGGGGCAGGCTGCATCCATGGGGTCGCTTTTGCTAACAGCCGGTGCTAGCGGACAGCGTTATGCGTTGCCAAATGCCCGTATCATGGTTCACCAGCCATCCGGCGGTTTCCAGGGGCAGGCGTCTGACATTGAGCGTCATGCGCAGGACATCATCAAGATGAAGCGCCGCCTGAACGAGATTTACGTCAAGCACACCGGTCGCGATTATGAGACGATTGAGCGTACGCTTGATCGCGATCACTTCATGACCGCGCAGGAAGCTCTGGAGTTCGGTTTGATCGATAAGGTGATCGAATCGCGTGAAGTAGGCGCTGAAGAAGCCAAGTGATTTTGGATGAGGCAGTCTCTGCCTCTCCATATTTTAGCGCTCTTTGCCACAAAAGCGGCTTATTTCTTGGCCGTACGTAAAGGTTAACGCATCGCGTTAAGCATCTGTTGGGGTTCGGAGCGCTAAAATCGTTCAGATTCTACCGAATCTCGATGGGGAACATGATTTTTCAATTGTTCCCCGAGTGAGGTTCTGCAAAAGTCGCCTTTAAGGCTTATTCGGTCGGAAAGCCTGCGGTGACGACGCATCGACCCAAAAATCGATTCTGATTTTTGGAAAGTACGAAGCGTAGATTCAATGGTTTGCAGAGCGTCCTTTATGCGTCCAATTGGATGCATGGCGCTCTGGAATCCAGAAGACTTTAGCAGTGCGTAAAAGCTGCTGATGGAGCCTGAAGGGAGCGGTGTTTTGCTAACCCTCATGGATCCGAACCGGAAAAAACGATCGAAATGAACGCGCGATGAGGGTGTTGTTCATTTCGGTTTATTGAAAGGAAACTGCAATGAGCAAAGTCAGCAACAGCGGCGGCGATTCAAAGAATACGCTTTATTGCTCGTTCTGTGGCAAAAGCCAGCATGAAGTGCGTAAGCTGATTGCAGGCCCGACCGTGTTTATCTGCGACGAGTGCGTCGAACTTTGCATGGACATCATCCGTGAGGAAAATAAAACCTCAATGGTGAAGTCGCGCGAAGGTGTGCCTACGCCGCAGGAAATCAAGGACGTTCTTGACGATTACGTCATCGGCCAGAAGGACGCCAAGCGCGTGCTCTCTGTTGCCGTGCACAACCACTACAAGCGTCTCGCGCATCAGAGCAAGAGCAACGACATCGAACTGGCGAAATCCAACATTCTGCTGGTTGGACCAACGGGTTGCGGCAAAACTTATCTTGCCCAGACACTCGCACGCATCATTGATGTGCCGTTCACCATGGCAGATGCAACGACGCTCACAGAAGCAGGCTACGTCGGTGAAGACGTTGAAAACATCATTCTGAAGCTGCTCCAGTCTGCTGATTACAATGTCGAACGCGCACAGCGCGGCATCGTCTATATCGACGAAGTCGATAAAATCAGCCGCAAGTCGGATAATCCTTCGATCACCCGCGATGTATCGGGCGAAGGCGTTCAGCAGGCGCTTCTGAAGATTATGGAAGGTACGGTTGCTTCCGTGCCGCCTCAGGGTGGGCGCAAGCATCCTCAGCAGGAATTCCTGCAGGTCGACACAACGAACATTCTGTTCATCTGTGGCGGTGCTTTTGCGGGTCTCGATAAGATCATCTCGGCGCGTGGTGAAAAGACATCGATCGGCTTTGGTGCCAATGTGAAGTCTGCTGAAGATCGCCGCATCGGTGAAGTGTTTAAGGAACTGGAGCCAGAAGATCTCCTGAAATTCGGTCTCATTCCGGAATTCGTTGGTCGTCTGCCAGTTATCGCGACACTTGAAGATCTTGATTCGGATGCACTCGTTCAGATCCTGACCGAGCCAAAGAATGCACTTGTTAAGCAGTATCAACGCCTGTTTGACATGGAAAGTGTTGAACTGAGCTTCCATGAAGATGCGTTGCGTGCGATTGCCAACAAGGCTGTTGAACGCAAGACAGGTGCGCGCGGCCTTCGTTCAATCATGGAAAAGATCTTGCTCGACACGATGTTCGAGCTTCCAACGCTCGAAGGCGTTCAGGAAGTGGTCATTTCCGGTGATGTTGTGGATGGTAGTGCACGCCCGCTCTATATTTACGCAGAGCGTCAGGATGAAAAAGGCAATGCGTCGGCCTGACAATTTGCCCTACTTTTGATAAAAGGCCGCGCAAGCGGCCTTTTTCTTGTCTATCTATTGGCCCAACCTGGATACATCTGGAGCTTGTTATTGTACAAACTCTTAGGACGGCGCAGGATACGCAGAATTGATGACGATTCTTTGAATGCAGCTTGAATTTAGGAGTTCGACACTCCAATTATGGACCGAAGCACTGGTTGCGGGCTGCCTCATCATGAAAGGGGACGCAACCTTTGGCAATCGGGTCGAATGACCTGAGAAAGGACTGAACAATGACGGGTATTGAACAGAAGACCCCAGCGAATGGCGAAGACGGGCTGTATGCCGTTCTGCCGTTGCGCGACATCGTAGTCTTCCCCCATATGATCGTTCCGCTTTTTGTTGGACGCGAAAAGTCGATCCGTGCGCTTGAAGAAGTCATGGGCGTGGATAAGCAGATTCTTCTCGCAACGCAGAAGAACGCAGCCGACGATGATCCGGCACCTGATGCTATTTATGAAATCGGCACGATTGCAAATGTGTTGCAGCTTCTCAAGCTACCAGATGGCACCGTAAAGGTTCTCGTCGAAGGCACTGCGCGCGTCAAGGTTTCCAAATTTACTGATCGCGAAGATTATCACGAAGCATTTGCTGCCGTTCTTCCGGAACCCGAAGAAGATGCTGTTGAGGTTGAAGCGCTATCGCGTTCGGTGGTTTCTGACTTTGAAAACTACGTCAAGCTGAATAAGAAGATTTCGCCTGAAGTGGTTGGTGCAGCCACGCAGATTGAAGACTATTCAAAGCTTGCTGATACGGTTGCATCGCATCTAGCGATCAAGATTCCTGAAAAGCAGGAAATGTTGTCGATTCTCTCGGTGCGTGAGCGTCTTGAGAAGGCACTTGCCTTCATGGAATCCGAGATTTCCGTTCTGCAGGTAGAAAAGCGCATCCGTGGCCGCGTCAAGCGCCAGATGGAAAAGACACAGCGCGAATATTATCTCAACGAGCAAATGAAGGCTATCCAAAAGGAGCTTGGTGACGGTGAGGACGGTCGCGATGAAGCGGCTGAGCTAGAAGAACGCATCAACAAGACCAAGCTTTCCAAGGAAGCGCGCGAAAAGGCACAGGCTGAGCTGAAAAAGCTTCGTAGCATGAGCCCGATGTCGGCTGAAGCAACTGTTGTCCGCAATTATCTCGACTGGCTGCTGTCCATTCCATGGGGCAAGAAGTCGAAGATCAAGCAGGATCTTAACTTTGCCGAAGGCGTGCTTGGCGATGACCATTTTGGCCTTGAAAAGGTCAAGGAGCGCATTGTCGAATATCTCGCAGTGCAGGCTCGCTCGACCAAGATAAAAGGCCCGATCCTCTGCCTCGTTGGACCTCCCGGCGTTGGTAAAACCTCGCTTGCGCGTTCAATCGCCAAGGCTACTGGTCGTGAATATGTTCGTATGTCGCTCGGCGGCGTGCGTGACGAGGCCGAAATTCGTGGTCACCGCCGTACTTATATTGGCTCGATGCCCGGCAAGGTCATCCAGTCGATGAAGAAGGCGAAGAAGTCCAATCCGCTCTTCCTGCTCGATGAAATCGACAAGATGGGGCAGGATTTCCGTGGCGATCCGTCATCTGCAATGCTTGAAGTCCTTGATCCTGAACAGAATTCGACCTTCATGGATCATTACCTTGAGGTTGAATACGACCTGTCGAACGTCATGTTCGTGACGACTGCCAATACGCTTAATATTCCTGGTCCGCTTCTGGACCGCATGGAAGTCATCCGTATTGCCGGTTACACTGAAGATGAGAAGCTCGAGATTGCCAAGCGGCACCTGCTGCCGAAGGCGATCAAGGATCATGCTTTGCAGCCGAAAGAGTTTTCGGTCACAGACGATGCGCTGCGTAATGTTATCCGCCTTTACACACGTGAAGCCGGCGTGCGTAGTCTTGAACGTGAAATGATGACTTTGGCACGTAAGGCCGTGACCGAGATTTTGAAGTCGAAGAAGAAGTCGGTGAAGATCACGGACAAGAATCTCTCTGATTATCTCGGTGTAGAGCGTTTTCGCTTTGGTCAAATCGATGGTGAAGATCAGGTTGGTGTTGTCACAGGTCTCGCATGGACTGAAGTTGGTGGCGAATTGTTGACCATTGAAGGCGTCATGATGCCCGGTAAAGGCCGCATGACTGTTACGGGTAATCTTCGTGACGTGATGAAAGAATCGATTTCGGCGGCGGCATCCTATGTCCGTTCCCGCGCGGTTGATTTTGGCATCGAGCCACCATTGTTTGACAAGCGCGACATTCACGTTCACGTGCCGGAAGGTGCGACACCCAAGGACGGTCCGTCCGCAGGTATCGCTATGGTTACGGCAATCGTCTCTGTTCTGACCGGAATTCCGGTCCGCAAGGACATTGCGATGACGGGTGAAGTGACACTTCGTGGTCGTGTTCTGCCAATCGGTGGGTTGAAGGAAAAGCTGCTTGCTGCATTGCGTGGCGGCATCAAGAAGGTTCTGATCCCGGAAGAAAATGCCAAGGATCTGGCGGATATTCCTGACAATGTGAAGAACAATCTTGAGATCGTTCCGGTGTCTCGCGTCGGTGAAGTGCTCAAACATGCACTGGTTCGCGAGCCGCAGCCGATCGAATGGACAGAGCCTAAAACGCCAGTTGCACCGGCTTCGACTGATGACGATGCAGGTGTCTCGACGGCTCATTGATCACAGAGTGTTACTAATATACTAACAATGCCGGGCCAAAAGCCCGGCATTTCTGTGTTTAACCCCGGAAAACCGGGGTTTTTTCGTATTGACAGGCTTGGTTTGTCAACCGATTTGAATAAACTGCACGCAATCCGGTCGCGTTATTCGCGCCGGCAGATAAAGAAAGGAAATGCCTATGAACAAGAACGAATTGGTCGCCGCAGTAGCGGAAAAGGGCGGTTTGACTAAGGTCGACGCAGGAACTGCAGTTGACGCGGTACTCGCAGCAGTCACCGGTGCACTTAAGGCTGGTGAAGAAGTACGCCTTCCAGGCTTCGGCGTTTTCTCTGTTTCGCACCGCGCAGCGTCGACTGGCCGTAATCCATCGACTGGCAAGGAAGTTGCCATTCCTGCCCGTAACGTGCCGAAGTTCTCGGCTGGTAAGGGCCTCAAGGATGCCGTCAACGGTTAATCCTATAAACTGACGCGATGTCATCGCGAATGTTTTGCGAGAAGGCCCGGTTTGACCGGGCTTTTTTTATTGTAGCTTTGGGAGGTGGTGTGTGCGCTTTCGGATAATCTACCAGCTGCTGGCAGTGAGTGCCATGGTAGCAGGTGTGTTTAGCCTCGATAAGGCCGAGGCACAGACATGCGAACCCCAGGTCTTTCAGGATGCCAACTACGTTATCTGTACCGTGAAGAAGACAGAAAATTTACGCTTATTCTGGAAGAATGCGGATGGTGAGCCTTACCGCAACTTTGCCAATGTCGCACAAGCCGTGGAGCGTGGTGGCAAGACGCTCACATTTGCCATGAATGCCGGGATGTATCAGACCGACTTCGCACCCATAGGTCTATATGTGGAAAATGGTCATGAATTGGTTCCTGTGGATACCAAAAAGCTCGTGCGTTCTCCTGGCCCCGTTCCGAATTTTTACAAAAGGCCAAATGGCGTTTTCTATTTCAATGAAAACGGCGCCGGTATTGTTTCAACAGAACAGTTTTTGAGAAACCGTCCTGCTATGCGTTTTGCAACGCAATCTGGACCCACCCTGGTCATTCATAACAAGCTCAATTCTATTTTGATAAAAGGATCAACCGACCGCACCCGCAGAAGTGGGGTAGGCGTTTGTGCAGATAATTCTGTGCGTTTTGCGATCAGCGAAGATGCCGTAAACTTCTATGATTTTGCAACGCTGTTTCGCGACACGCTGAAATGTCCCAACGCATTGTTTCTCGATGGTGGAAACGGTGTCGGTATCTACAACGCGGCTTTGAAACGCAACGACATTTCCTGGCACGGCGGCTTTGGCCCGATTGTGGGATTAGTCGAATAGACGCTCATGAAAAAAGCCGGACTTAAAAGCCTTGATCTGATTTAATCAGATCAAGGCTTTTAATATTCTCCTCAACGCGCATCTTTGCCGAAAACCGTTTCACACTTTTCCGGATGCGCTCAAATGCCCGGATTTATATCTACTCAGCGGCTTCTGCTTTGCGCCGGGGACGACGTTCAAGCAAGTCTTTCAGGAATTGCCCGGTATAGGAGCGCTTTTCCTTCGTGATGTCTTCCGGGCGACCGACTGCAACAATCTCACCACCACCGTCACCACCTTCGGGGCCAAGGTCAATAACCCAGTCAGCAGTCTTGATAACTTCAAGATTGTGCTCGATCACAACGACCGTGTTGCCTTGTTCGACCAGCTCGTGCAGCACTTCCAGAAGTTTTGCCACATCGTGGAAATGTAGGCCAGTGGTCGGCTCATCAAGAATATAAAGCGTACGGCCTGTAGCTTTGCGTGAAAGTTCTTTCGCAAGCTTCACACGCTGCGCTTCACCGCCAGAAAGCGTTGTGGCTTGCTGGCCGACCTTCACATAGCCCAGACCTACTTTGACAAGTGTTTCGAGTTTATCACGCACAGCGGGAACAGCTGTGAAGAATTCGGCACCTTCTTCGACCGTCATATCAAGCACGTCCGCAATCGATTTGCCCTTGAAGTGCACCTCAAGCGTTTCGCGATTATAGCGTTTGCCGTGACAGACATCACACGTCACATAAACATCGGGCAGGAAGTGCATTTCGATTTTGATGACGCCATCACCCTGACAGGCTTCACAACGTCCGCCTTTGACATTGAACGAGAAACGTCCCGGCTGGTAGCCGCGTGCCTTGGCTTCCGGTAAACCAGCAAACCAGTCGCGGATAGGTGTGAAAGCGCCGGTATAGGTGGCAGGATTGGAACGCGGCGTGCGGCCAATTGGCGACTGATCGATGTCGATCACCTTGTCGAGGAACTCCAGCCCTTCGATGCGGTCATGCTCTGCCGGATGCTCACGCGAGCCCATAATGCGTCGCGACGCGGCCTTGAAAAGGGTTTCGATCAGGAAGGTTGATTTGCCACCGCCTGAAACACCGGTGACTGCCGTAAATGTTCCCAGCGGAATATCTGCCGAGACATTTTTCAGATTGTTTCCGCGTGCACCGACGACCTTGATGCGCTTGGCTTTAGATATTTCGCGGCGTTTTGCGGGCACAGCAACTTCCAACGCGCCTGACAGATATTGGCCAGTAAGCGATTCTGCGTTGGACATGATGTCGTCTGGCGAGCCTTGTGCGATGATCTTGCCGCCGTGGATACCCGCTGCAGGTCCAATATCGACCACATAGTCAGCTGTTAGGATCGCATCTTCGTCGTGCTCAACCACGATGACCGTATTGCCGAGATCGCGCAGGTGGCGCAACGTATCAAGAAGACGAGCATTGTCGCGCTGATGCAATCCGATTGACGGTTCATCAAGTACGTAAAGCACGCCCGTGAGACCTGAACCGATCTGCGAGGCTAAGCGGATACGCTGGCTTTCGCCACCCGAGAGCGTGCCGGAATTACGCGCCAGTGTGAGATAATCAAGGCCGACATCGTTCAGGAATTCCAGTCGTTCACGTATTTCCTTAAAGATACGGGCAGCGATTTCCCGCTGTTTATCGTTGAAAGTGCTGTCGACATCGCGAAACCAAGCATCGGCATTACGGATCGACATGCTGGTGATCTCACCAATATGTTTCATGCCGATTTTCACAGCCAAAGCTTCTGGCTTGAGACGATAGCCATTACAAGCCGGGCAGGGCGTTGAGGACATGAAGCGTTCGATTTCCTCGCGCGACCATGCCGAATCAGTTTCCTTCCAACGACGTTCCAGATTGGGAATGACGCCTTCAAATGCCTTAGTGGTCTGATATGAGCGCAAGCCATCATCATAATTGAAGGTGATTTCGCGGCCCTTGGTGCCATGGAGGATGGCTTGCTGTGCTTCTGCTGGCAGATCAGACCATTTAGCGCTGACTTTAAAACCATAGGCTTTGCCAAGTGCTTCAAGCGTCTGGTTGTAATAAGGCGACGACGAACGCGCCCAAGGTGCAACCGCGCCGTCTTTCAGAGAGGCGGAATGATCGGGAATGATCAGGTTCGGGTCAATCGCCTGTTGCGTGCCAAGCCCATCACAGGTCGGGCAGGCACCAAAAGGATTGTTGAATGAGAAAAGACGCGGCTCGATTTCGGGAATGGTGAAACCTGAAACCGGACAGGCAAATTTTTCCGAAAACATAACGCGTTCATGCGTTTCATTTGCGGATTTGTTGGCACCGCCGCCAGCGGACGTATCTTCGGCCAGCAATGGCTTGTCGGCAAATTCCGCAATCGCCAAGCCTTCGGCGAGTTTCAGGCATGTTTCAAGACTATCTGCGAGGCGGCTTGAAAGATCGGCACGCACGACAACTCGATCCACAACGACATCAATGTCGTGCTTATATTTTTTGTCTAGCGCCGGAACATCAGCGATTTCGTAGAAGGTGCCATCGACTTTGACGCGCTGAAAACCCTTCTTTTGAAGTTCCGCCAGTTCCTTTTTATATTCTCCCTTACGCCCACGCACGATGGGGGCCAGAATATAGAGACGTGTGCCTTCCTCAAGCATCAAAATTCGATCAACCATCTGGCTGACGGTCTGGCTTTCGATAGGTAAGCCTGTTGCGGGCGAATAGGGAATGCCCACACGCGCAAACAGCAGACGCATATAGTCATAGATTTCGGTGACGGTGCCGACCGTCGAGCGCGGATTACGGCTCGTGGTCTTCTGCTCAATTGAAATGGCAGGAGACAGGCCGTCGATCTGGTCGACATCCGGCTTTTGCATCATTTCCAGAAACTGGCGTGCATAGGCGGAAAGACTTTCGACATAGCGCCGTTGACCTTCCGCATAGATTGTATCGAAGGCCAGAGAAGATTTTCCGGAGCCGGAAAGGCCCGTCATCACGATCAGCTTGTCGCGCGGCAGATCAAGATCGACATTTTTTAGATTGTGTTCACGCGCCCCGCGTATGGAAATGAATTTCTGATCGCTCATTCCGCGTCCTGCCTGTTTCGTCATGTCGTGGAGTGTGTCGCGCCGAATAATTCACGTTGCGCCGTTCCACAATATGGGGATGAACCCTTTTGAAGGAAAGGGGTGTTCAATTGTTTTGTGCGTTTTAGCACCGGAACAAAGATCGAACAACTAGCCTTCTGATAGGCGATACGAAATGTGAACGCAAGAGCGTTGACTGTTACTGCTGACAGGTGCAGACTATTCATGCTCACCGGAAAGAGTGGCATCGTAAGGGATAAAACGAGGTCGAAAAGAGGTCTGACCGGCAGAGTTAAACGTAACAGGGAGATAGGAGCATGAGTCCACCTGACCACGTTGCATAGCTTTCATCGTGGTGAAAGCACAATTGCTTGCAGTCAAAGCTGCTTCATTTGCAAGGAATGATGCTTTTTTGATTTATGTGAGTAATTGCAGAAAATTTAGAAAATGCGCGGCGATCTGGTCGCAAAAATCAGATTTCCGATTAGAGTTATCGGCGAAGCATTGTCGATATAAGAGCTTAGCTCAACCCCAAGCCCTGCGCGCCTAAGAACCAGTGAGCGGCAGGGCTTTTCTCTGCGATTTCCTTAGTTTTTCGGATGGAATTTGAATAGAATTACAAATGGTACTTGTTTTTTGAACAAAACAAGAACATAATTTCTGCGCAATTCCCTTCAAAGTTCTGTGGACATTGCGTGAATTAACCCTCCCAGCATGAGCGCTACCGAGGTGGCTGCTGTAAGGTAACAATTGAATTTCAGGTCAAAGCGTATGGCTTTGACCCTTCTTTAAAAGCAGGTACCATTGAGCTGGATAAAAATTCGCTCCTTGTGTGTTTGCGAGAGATCCGGAGTAAGTTTTCAATGGCTGGTAGCGTCAACAAAGTCATTCTGGTCGGCAATCTTGGTGCTGATCCAGAAATCCGTCGCCTTAACTCGGGCGATCAGATCGCCAATCTGCGTATTGCGACCTCGGAAAGCTGGCGTGACCGTCAGAGCGGTGAGCGCAAGGATCGCACGGAATGGCACAGCGTTGTGATTTTTAATGAAAACCTTGCCAAGGTTGCCGAGCAGTACCTTAAGAAGGGTTCCAAGGTTTACATCGAAGGCGCATTGCAGACACGCAAGTGGCAGGATCAGAACGGCAACGATCGCTACAGCACTGAAGTTGTCTTGCAGAAGTTCCGTGGTGAACTTCAGATGCTCGATAGCCGCGGCGAAGGCGGCGGTGAGGGGCGTTCCTTTGGCGGCGGCGGTGGTGGTAATCGCAATCAGGTTTCGGATTATTCCGGCGGTGGCGGTGGCGGTGACTTTGGTTCGTCCGGCCCATCCAATCAGGGCGGTGGCAGTGGCGGCGGTTTCTCGCGCGATCTTGATGATGAAATTCCATTCTGATGAAAAAGCGGGCGCCATAAGCGCCCGCTTTTTTAGTTGGATTGATTGATGAGGAAAATATAATAAGTTTCTGTTTTAACTTATTATATTTAATGTAATTTGGCTGATTTTTGATTTAGACTGCTCAGTAAGCACATGACCGATGCAATGAGAATGGATGAACGAAGTGAAATAGCTTTTGGCAGATTTGCCGATCTGGTTCGTGACTGTTCACGCATTGCTGTTTTCACTTTGATATTTTGCCGCAAGCGTGTGCAGTGATGCAGGCAAATCATGATTCAAAAGGATGTTTTGTCGCTGTTGTTGGTCCCAGCGGGGCTGGCAAGGATACGATTATGGACGCGGCGCGTGAGATACTTAGAGGCGATACGCGTTTTCATTTTGTTCGTCGTGTCATTACCCGACCGCAGATGCCGGGCACTGAAGATCACGATAGTCTCAATGAGGAGGCTTTCAACAAAGCTGTAGACGAGGGCGCTTATGCGCTTCATTGGCAGGCGCATGGTTTGAGCTATGGTTTGCCGCGTTCGATGGATGCAAGGCTCGCAGAAGGGAGCGTTGTTATTGCCAATGTGTCGCGTCGGGTACTGACAGGTATTCGCAGGCAGTATCAATCGCGTTCGATCATTCTGATAACAGCACAACCATCAGTGCTGGCTGAGCGGCTGGCCTCGCGCGGGCGGGAGACACGCGAAGAGATCGAAAAGCGACTGGCACGAGAGGTTCGCTTCGATAATCATGCTGATGACGTTGTAATGATCGATAATTCCGGAGTTGTCGCGAAATCCGTTGAAACCTTCATCCAGCACTTGATGATAGTCTCTTCTAAACCAGAAATTTAGAGCGCATTTCGATCTGATTGGATCAGATCGGCGCTCTAATTATTTGTTTTAACGCGCATCTTTACCCAAAACCGTTTCACACTTTTCGGGATGCGCTCTAATTTATTTTCTTCAAGTAAAATATAAATTTATGAGAGTGTTTGCGCCTATCCGTTGATGAGAGTTTTGATGCCATCTGCAACGAATTGAACAGCCAGTGCTGCGAGTATAACGCCCAGCAAGCGCGTCAAAATTGAGCGGCCTGTCTCACCCAAAAACCGGTCTACGCGATCTGCTAGCAGCAGAACGATATAGGTGATCAGCAAACAAGCAAATATAACCAACAGCAGAAGCGCATGTTCGGTTGGTCCCTGAAAAGAGTCGGACGTCAGTACGATAGCTGAAATTGCACCCGGACCTGCAATCAATGGTATCGCTAACGGGAAAGCTGCAATGTTGCGGATATGATCCTTGGTTATCGCAACTTCGGCACTTTTCTCTTTTCTTTCGGTGCGTTTTTCGAAAATCATTTCGAAAGCGATCCAGAACAGTAGCAAGCCACCCGCGACACGAAATGCGCCGATTGTAATGCCAAACATTCCAAGAATTTGGGCACCAGCGATAGCAAATAGTGCCATCACAACAAAGCCAATGATTGAAGCGCGCAGCGCAACCTGACCGCGGTGGTGGCGATCCATGCCGGGGGTGAGTGCTAGGAACAGCGGCGCAAGGCCGGGTGGGTCGATTGTAACGAGCAGGGTGACGAAGGCGCTGAAAACCGTATCGTAGAACCCCATGCTAAATTCATCCCTTTTGCCGTTATTCTTTGCCTGATTTGTAAAATTAAGTGTAGCCGATGAAAGGCGTGTGGTCGACGCAAAGCGTGCGTTCAGGCAACATCATTGCGCGATGTTTATGTGAATATCTTTCAAGTGTTTGATAAGACGTATGAAATTAGCCGCTCATATTGGGCTTGAAATTGGCGTTTTGCGACAATTTGCTCTATAAAGTGACTTTATCGATTCTGTTGAGAAAGATATCTGAATAGTGTCAGATCTAACGCCTCCACCCGGTTCCGAAGATATGAATGGCGGCCCGAGCGGCCCTACAGGTATCGAACCGATTTCCATTATTGAGGAGATGCAGCGCTCCTATCTCGATTACGCAATGAGCGTTATCGTGAGTAGAGCTCTGCCTGACGTGCGCGACGGCCTTAAGCCCGTGCATCGGCGTATTCTCCATGCCATGAACGAGATGAACCTCGCTTACAATCGCCCCTACCGAAAGTCGGCAGGTGTGATCGGTGAAGTGATGGGTAAGTACCATCCACATGGCGACGCCTCGATTTATGACGCCCTGGTGCGTATGGCGCAGGACTTCTCCCTGCGTGATCCACTGGTCGACGGACAGGGCAATTTCGGTTCCATCGATGGCGATCCGCCAGCAGCGATGCGTTATACTGAATGCCGTCTGGAAAAGGTCACCGAATCCCTCCTGTCGGACATCGACAAGGACACCGTTGATTTTCAGGACAACTATGATGGCCGCGAGCGCGAACCAATGGTTCTGCCTGCGCGCTTTCCAAATCTTCTCGTCAATGGTTCGGGCGGTATCGCGGTCGGTATGGCCACCAATATTCCGCCGCATAATCTTGGCGAAATCATTGATGGTTGCATAGCGCTTATCGATAACCCGGCCATTGAGCTGGAAGAAATCATGGAGATTATCCCTGGTCCGGATTTCCCTACCGGCGGCATCATCCTTGGACGCGCTGGCATTAACTCGGCCTATAGTACGGGCCGTGGTTCCGTCATCATGCGTGGTGTTGTGGCAATTGAGCCAATGCGCGGCGACCGTGAAGCGATTATCATCACTGAGATTCCCTATCAGGTGAACAAAGCCTCGATGATCGAGAAAATGGCCGAACTGGTACGTGACAAGCGTATTGAGGGCATTTCCGATCTGCGTGATGAATCGGATCGCGATGGTTATCGTGTTGTGATCGAACTGAAGCGCGATGCTGTTGCAGACGTCGTGCTGAACCAGCTTTACCGTTATACGCCGTTGCAGACTTCTTTTGGCTGTAACATGGTGGCGTTGAATGGTGGCAAACCAGAGCAGATGGTTCTGCTCGATATGCTGCGTGCATTCGTTGCCTTCCGTGAGGAAGTGGTTACACGTCGTACAAAATTCCTGCTCAATAAGGCGCGTGATCGTGCGCATGTCTTGGTTGGTCTGGCGATTGCGGTTGCCAATATTGATGAGATCATTGCTCTCATTCGTCGTGCACCGGATCCGGCAACGGCCCGCGAGCAGTTGATGGAACGTCGCTGGCCTGCTGCTGACGTGGCGCCACTGATTCGCCTGATCGATGATCCGCGTCACAGGATCAATGAAGACAGCACTTATAATCTGTCCGAAGAGCAGGCACGTGCCATTCTCGATCTGCGCTTGCAGCGACTGACAGCCCTCGGGCGCGATGAAGTTGCGGACGAACTTAATAAAATTGGCGAAGAAATCCGCGATTATCTGGATATTCTAGGTTCACGCATTCGCGTTATGACCATCGTCAAAGACGAGATGATTGCCGTTCGCGATGAGTTTGCTACTCCACGCCGCACCGAGTTTGGTCTCGGTGGCGCTGAGATGGACGATGAAGACCTTATCGCCCGCGAAGATATGGTCGTTACCGTCAGCCATGCTGGATACATCAAGCGTGTGCCGCTGGCGACTTATCGTGCGCAGCGTCGTGGCGGCAAGGGCCGCTCCGGCATGGCCACGAAGGACGAGGATTTTGTAACGCGTCTGTTTGTCGCCAATACGCATACGCCGGTGCTGTTCTTCTCGTCACGCGGCATTGTCTATAAGGAAAAGGTCTGGCGTCTGCCGGTCGGTAATCCGCAATCGCGCGGCAAGGCACTCATCAATATGCTGCCGTTGCAGCAGGGTGAGCGGATTACGACGATTATGCCTTTGCCGGAGGATGAAGAATCCTGGGCAAACCTCGACGTCATGTTCTCGACCACGCGCGGCACGGTTCGCCGTAATAAGCTTTCTGACTTCGTTCAGGTCAACCGCAATGGTAAGATCGCAATGAAGCTGGAAGAAGAGGGCGATGAAATCCTTTCGGTCGATACCTGTACCGAATTCGATGACGTTCTTCTGACGTGTGCCGGTGGCCAGTGCATTCGCTTCCCAGTGACGGATGTTCGCGTTTTTGCAGGTCGTAACTCAATTGGTGTTCGCGGTATCAATCTAGCAGATGGCGACAAGGTCATCTCGATGGCTATCCTGCATCACGTTGATGCCGATGCTTCTCTGCGTGCAGCCTATCTCAAGCGCTCGATTGCCGAGCGTCGTGCGCAGGGTGCGGATGATGCCGATGATATTGTTGTCGTTGGTGAAGAGATTGCAGTCGAAGCTGAACTGAATGAAGAGCTTTATCAGGAGCTGAAGGATCGCGAGCAGACTGTTCTGACCGTCAGCGAATATGGTTATGGCAAGCGCTCTTCGTCCTATGAGTTCCGCGTTTCGGGTCGTGGCGGCAAGGGTATCCGCGCGACGGATACGTCGAAGACTGACGAAATCGGCAAGCTGGTTGCTCTGTTCCCGGTCGAAGCAAGCGATCAGATTTTGTTGGTTTCCGACAAAGGCCAGCTCATTCGCGTGCCGGTCGGTGGTATTCGTATTGCCGGGCGCTCAACCAAGGGCGTCACAATCTTCAATACGGCTGATGGCGAAAAGGTCGTTTCGGTCGAACGCATTTCCGAAACGGAAAGCGATGAAGAGAATGGCGTTGTTGAGGCTGATGCGCCAGCTGTTGAAGGTGATGCACCAGAAGCCAATGGCGAAGAGTAAGAATTCGCCTGATGCACGGAGTATCGGGCGATTATATATGCTAAACAAAAAGGCCGATGGTTTACCATCGGCCTTTTTCAGATGCCAGGACTGGAGGGAACTGGCGATCTCGGAACTCAAAAACTAACTAATGCGAACTCAAGTTACGCATGGCACTCAAACTGAAAGCGGCGGGACGAACGCGTTGGCGCTTTGCTTCATTTTCTTCAAGAAGCAATATAATTGCTGATATAGCCATCGCTATCATCATGGATAATGCCAGGAGAAATATCATCATCGCGGTATCCTTTCATTATAAATACGCTTGAGAAGCAAAAAGGTTGCACCAAACTTGCGCCTGTGTTGGTAAATCGGTTGTGAACTTGTCGTGAAATGGTGGTTCATATTTGTTTTCTTGGTTTCTGATTTCTTTCCAATTGTGGTTGTTGTTGAAAATATGTTGAGAAAAGGCTAGCTGGAAGAAATGACGATCGCGATTTACGCGGGTTCTTTCGACCCGATAACCAATGGCCATATAGATGTGCTGAAAGGTGCCTTGCGCCTTGCAGATAGAGTTATTGTTGCTATCGGCGTTCATCCGGGCAAAAAGCCGCTTTTCAGTTTTGAAGAGCGCGTCGCGCTGATTGATGCGAGTGCTGTCGCTTTGCTTGGTTCTGATGCAAAACGCGTTTCAGTTATTTCTTTTGATGCGCTCGTTATTGATGCAGCGCGAAAGCATGATGCGAAACTGATGGTTCGAGGTTTGCGTGACGGTACTGACCTTGATTATGAGATGCAGATGGCAGGCATGAATGGGACGATGGCACCTGAGATTCAGAGCGTTTTTCTTCCTGCCGATCCGGCTGTGCGCACAATTACCGCCACATTGGTTCGTCAGATTGCCTCAATGGGTGGCGATATAAAGCCCTTCGTGCCAATTGCTGTTGCTGTAGCATTAGAAGCAAAATTCAAATCCTGATTCAGGGAGTTTCTCTATCATGTCATTCATTCGCTCGGCATTTGCTGCCGCTACTATCGTTGCGCTTTCTCAAGGCGCTGCCTTTGCTGCTGACACCCTCAATTTGCAGCTTAAAGATGGCAATGTTGCAATTGAGCTGAACCCAACTATTGCGCCGAAGCACGTCGCGCAGATCGAAAAGCTGGTGAAGGAAGGCGCTTATGACGGCGTTGCGTTCCATCGTGTAATTCCCGGTTTTATGGCGCAGACTGGTGATGTGAAGTTCGGGAATGTGGACAAGGGCTATAATGGTTCGCGCGTTGGAACAGGTGGTTCTGAATTACCAAATATCCCGGCCGAATTTTCGAAAGAACCTTTCGTGCGCGGTACGGTCGGTATGGCGCGCAGCCAGTCGCCTGATTCAGCGAACTCGCAGTTCTTTATCATGTTTAATGATGGCGCATTCCTGAACGGTCAATATACAGTTGTTGGCAAGGTTGTCAGTGGTATGGACGTGGTTGATAAGATCAAAAAGGGTAGCGAATCCGACAATGGTTCTGTTGAAAGCCCAGACAAGATCATCAAAGCCACGATCGAAAAGAAATAAGTTTTAAATTCAACGCGTATCTTTGTCCGAAAATAATTCAAACTTTTGGGATACGCTTAATAGGAGAGGCCCGATGGCTTATAAAGACCCGGAAAATACGCTCGTTCTTGAAACCACCAAGGGCAATGTTGTTATCGAACTCTTTCACGATCTGGCACCTGGCCACGTTGAACGCATCAAGGAACTTGCACGCGAAGGCGCTTATGACGGCGTTGTGTTCCACCGCGTTATTGATGGCTTCATGGCGCAGACCGGCGACGTGAAGTTTGGTAAAACCGGCAGTGCAGATTTCAACGGTTCGCGCGCTGGCATGGGCGGTTCGAGCAAGCCTGATTTGAAGGCTGAGTTCTCGAACGTATCGCATAAGCGCGGAACGGCTTCGATGGCGCGTTCGCAGAACCCAAATTCGGCTAACTCCCAGTTTTTCATCTGCTTCGGCGATGCGTCGTTCCTTGACCGCCAGTACTCCGTTTGGGGTCAGGTTATCGAAGGCATGGAAAATGTCGACCAGATCAAGCGTGGCGAACCAGTTACCGATCCTGACACGATCGTAACAGCGCGTATCGCTTCGGACATCTAATCTATAGCTTAAATTAAAATATTGCGGCTCCGGTATTGCCGGGGCCGCTATTGCTTTGACGAGGTTTGTGATGCGCGTTGATCTTTTCGATTTCGATTTACCGGATGAGCGTATTGCACTGCGCCCCGTAGAGCCGCGCGATCACGCCAAGCTGTTGCGCGTTCGTCCCGGTCAGCCATTCGAGGATCGACAGGTATTTGAATTGCCTGATCTTTTGCAGTCGGGCGATGCGCTTGTCTTCAACGACACCAAGGTTATTCCGGCTCAGCTTGAGGGCATGCGCGAGCGTGATGGCAATATTTCGCAGGTCAGTGCAACGCTGCATATGCGCACTGGTCCTGATCGCTGGAAGGCATTCTTACGTCCTGCCAAGCGCGTGAAGGAAGGCGACCGCATCCGCTTTGGCCATTCCGGTTCAAGCTGCTTTCTTGGCACGCTTGACGCAACCGTCGCTGAAAAAGGCGATGCTGGTGAAGTGCTGCTGGTATTCGACCTTTCGGGCGCAATGCTGGATGAGGCGATTGCCGCAGTCGGCCATATTCCTTTGCCGCCTTATATCGCATCGAAACGTCCCGAGGATGAGCGCGACCGCAGCGATTATCAGACAGTTTATGCGCGGGAAGAGGGCGCGGTTGCTGCACCGACTGCCGGTCTGCATTTTACGCCTGAATTGCTCGAAAAAATTCGCGCACGGGGCATCGAAGAGCATTTTGTAACCCTGCATGTAGGCGCTGGCACCTTTTTGCCGGTCAAAGCCGACGACACAACCGATCACAAAATGCATTCCGAGATTGGTTATGTTTCAAAAGAAACGGCTGATGCGCTGAATGCCGTTCATGCACGCGGTGGGCGCGTGATTTGCGTTGGCACGACTTCGCTGCGGCTGATTGAGAGTGCTGCCGGTGAAGATGGTATCATCCGCACATGGGCGGGCCCGACCGATATCTTCATCACGCCGGGCTATAAGTTCCGTGCCGTTGATCTGCTGATGACCAACTTCCATCTACCGCGTTCGACGCTTTTCATGCTGGTTTCAGCTTTCAGCGGTTTCGACGTGATGCATGAAGCTTATCAGCGTGCAATCGAAACAGGTTATCGCTTCTATTCTTATGGAGACTCTTCTCTTTTAGAACGTGCATGAACCTGTTTCCTTTTCAGCCATAATTCATTAGAGACACGGCATGACCAGCGAAAATTTTGAATTCAAAGTGCTTGCGCGTGATGGCGCGGCGCGTCAGGGCGAAATCTCCATGCCGCGCGGCGTGGTGCGTACGCCTGCCTTCATGCCGGTTGGTACAGCCGGAACCGTCAAAGCCATGTATATGGATCAGGTAAAAGATCTTGGTGCCGATATTATCCTTGGCAATACCTATCATCTGATGCTGCGTCCGGGTGCGGAACGCGTGGCTCGCCTTGGTGGTCTGCATGAATTTGGCGGTTGGAAAGGTCCGATCCTTACGGATTCTGGTGGCTTTCAGGTGATGTCGCTCGCGCAGTTGCGCAAGATTGATGAAACGGGCGTGACTTTTCGTTCGCATATTGACGGCAAAGCCTATGAAATGACGCCGGAGCGCTCTATCGAAATTCAAGGCCTGCTCGATAGCGATATTCAGATGCAGCTTGATGAATGTGTGGCCCTGCCATCACCTGAAAAAAACACCGAACGCGCGATGGAAATGTCGCTGCGCTGGGCAGAACGCTGCAAGGTGGCGTTTGGCACACAGGCTGGAAAGGCGATGTTTGGTATCGTGCAGGGTGGTGACAATGCGCGCCTGCGTGAGCGTTCGGCTGAAGCATTGAAGGCGATGGACCTCAAAGGCTACTCCGTTGGTGGCTTGGCGGTTGGTGAACCCCAGAACGTCATGCTCGAGATGCTCGAAGTGGTTTGTCCCATTCTGCCTACAGAAAAGCCACGCTATCTGATGGGCGTCGGCACACCGGATGACATGCTGAAATCGGTGGCCCGCGGTATCGACATGTTCGATTGCGTGATGCCAACGCGTGCTGGTCGTCATGGTCTGGCGTTCACGCGCTTTGGCAAGGTAAATCTGCGCAATGCGCGTCATGCCGATGATCATCGTCCGCTCGATCCAGAATCAAACTGCCCGGCGACGCGTGATTATAGCCGCGCCTATCTGCATCATCTGGTCAAATCAGGTGAGGCACTCGGCGGAATGCTGCTGACTTGGAATAATCTGGCTTATTACCAATATCTTATGCAGGGCATTCGTGCAGCCATTGCGGAAGGCCGTTTTGAGGATTTCGCGGCTGAAACGACAGCCGGATGGGAGAGGGGCGACATAGCAGCCCTTTGATTTTTCAATAATATTTAAGTTTAAAAAAACGCGCCTTAGAGCGCCGATCTGATTTCATCAGATCGGCGCTCTAAGGCTTTTTATCTTAAGCATAATCTTATCGATCCTCATTTCACTCTGGTCGGATCATGCTCGAATCAGGGCGCGGTTTATTGTCTGCACGAAATATAATTTCTACAAAATAACGCTATGCAATCGATTACATTTGTGACTACAATCGATTTCATCAAGTTCTATGGGAGGAGAGCATGGTTAAACTGACAAAAGGACTTCTGTCGGCTGTCGCTGTTTTGGGACTGACCGCATTTTCCGCTCACGCTGAATCTTATAAGATCGGTTTGAGCAACGGCTGGGTTGGCAGCGAATGGCGCACCCAGATGATCGACGAAGCCAAGGAAGCCGCTGCCAAGTGGAAAGAACGCGGCGTTGATGTCGAGGTTGTGGTTCAGAGCGCCAATGTCGATGTGCCGGGGCAGATTGCTCAGGTTCGTAACTTCATCAGTCAGGGCGTTGATGCAATCATCATCAACCCGAATAGCCCGACTGCTTTTGATCCGATTTTCAAGCAGGCAGCGCAGAAAGACATTCTGGTCATTGCGACCGATGCTGAAGTGTCTTCAAAAGATGCGATTTATATCGGTATCGATCAGACAGATTATGGGCGCAAGGGTGGCGAATGGCTTGCCAAGACGCTTGATGGCAAGGGCAATGTTGTTGCAATCAATGGCGTTGCAGGGCATCCGGCAAACCAGATGCGCGTCGATGGCTATAAGGATGCGTTCAAAAACTATCCCGATATTAAGATCATCAATGAAGTGAATGCCAATTGGGATCAGGCACAGGGCCAGCAGGCCATGCAGAACCTGCTTGCAACCTATCCGGACATCAACGGCGTTTATGTTCAGGATGGTATGGCAGCCGGCGCGTGGCGGTCGATCATTGATGCCAAGAAGACGGATTCTATTGCGGCGACCGGTGAAATCCGCAAAGACTTCCTTGATCTGTGGAAGAATGACAAGCTGAACTCTGGTGCAGCCGTTAATCCTCCCGGCGTGATGGCAAGTGCGCTGAATGTCGCCGTGCTGAAGCTTCAGGGCAAAGAGTTCAAGGAAGAGCCGTCTGACGGCCAGTACAAGAACGCGCATTATCTTGAAATTCCGTTCATCGATTCCACGAACTTCGAGGAGGTCTACAAGGCGATGGACGGCAAGCCGGGCTACTATTCCTACACCTCGACATTGTCGATCGAAGACGCGGAAAAGCTCTTCAAATAGGATTCCGTGAGGCCCGGGTGCATTTTGCGTCCGGCCTCATCGCTTAAGCGACTGCATTGTGGGGTGCTCAGCGATAAAAACGCTGGAGGCGTTCGATTGTTCGCGCCCTGCTTCGCCATACCGGAAAAAAGATATGACTGAACTCATCATTCGTGGTGTCCGTAAAGCCTATGGAGCCACACTTGCGCTCAAGCGTGGCGATCTCGATTTGAAGTCGGGCGAAGTCCATGTGCTGATCGGTTCAAATGGCTCTGGCAAAAGTACGCTCTGTAAAATCGTTGCAGGAAGTGTGCGGCCGGATGAGGGTGAGGTTGTGCTCAATGGCCAGCCGGTAACAGTTTCAGGCCCGCGTGCCGCGCGCGCGTTGGGTATTGGCATTTTCTATCAGGAACTTAGTCTGTCAGCGCATCGAAGTGTTGCGGAGAATATTTCTTTGGCCGACTTGCCACGCAAAGCCGGGATTCTGGTTGATCGGCGTTCTGTCGAAGAACGTGCGGAAAAATATATTTCCTTATTTAAAGGCGTGACAGGCGATGATTTTTCCGCTGATGCGCCGGTTAATAGTTTGCGTGAAGACCAGCGGCAGCTTGTCGAAATCATGAAAACATTGGCGAGCGAAGCGGCGATCCTGATTTTTGATGAGCCGACATCGTCGCTTGATCGTTCGCAGGCGGAACGTTTTTTCGAAGTGCTGCGTGAACTGAAAGCGCAAGGGCGCGCTATCGTTTTCATATCACATCGCATGGATGAAATTTTTGCGATTGGGGATCGTGTGACCGTCATTCGTGATGGTGAGACGATTGCCACGACGCATATCTCTAGCATCGATCAGGCTGGTATCGTTAGCCAGATGGTGGGCGAAGCGCCAGGAATGCAGGCGGGGAAAGCGCCGGTTGATGCGTTAGCAGCCATCCGCGGGAAAACGACGCTTACTGCGTCGCAAATATCTGGCAAGCATTTTCATAATATTTCTTTCGAGGTTTCGGCAGGTGAAATTCTTGGTCTGGGCGGCTTGCACGGTCAGGGACAATCAGCGGTTCTGCGCGCGCTTTTTGGCGCTTCGCAAATCAATGCTGGCACGGTGACGTTGAACGGCAGGACCATCACGGTGAGTTCTCCGCGACAGGCCATTCGCCAAGGCTTTGCCTATGTGTCGGGCGACCGCGTGCGCGACGGTGTGATAACTGGACGCCCGATTATCGAAAACCTGTCGCCGGTGCATTTTCTGCGCGAGCGTATGCATTTGGTGAGACCTGCTAATCTCAAAGAAAAAATTTTGCCTGCATTGCAGGCAATGCAAACCCGCTTTGCCAGCCTGTCGCATCCGATCAGTTCACTTTCCGGCGGCAATCAGCAAAAGATCGTCATTGGCCGCTGGCTTATCGACCGACAACAGGTGCTTCTGCTGGATGACCCCACAAAAGGCATCGATCTGTCCGCGAAAGCCGATCTGTTTGCGCTGATCCGCAAGCTTGCATCCGATGGCATGAGTATTATTCTCTATTCATCAGAGGATAGTGAATTGCTGGATAATGCGGACCGTATTCTGGTGTTTAATGGTGGGGCTGTCACGCGCGAACTGACTGGAGGCGAGCGCACGCGTTTCAACCTCTACCGCGCTGCATATGAGGCTGCATGATGTCAATTGATATGACAAGTTCCACGCAATCCGGTGCGCTTAAACGTCTGATGACGCATTTTCCATTTTTCCCGTCCTTGATTATTCTTGTAGCACTACTGGCCCTGAATGGATTCTTTGAACCAAACAGTCTTAGCTTTGGTTCACTGACCGGTCTTATAAGCACCTATATGGCCTTGGTGCTGCTCGCGGTTGCGCAGACTTATGTGGTGTTTTCCGGCGATATTGATCTGTCGGCTGGCAGCATTGTTTCTCTGGTTAATGTCGTGATTGTGGTCCTTATGGAACGCTGGGGCGGTGGGGGATTTCAGGTTATTCTTGCCTGTCTGGTGGGGATTGGGGCCGGTGTTCTTTGTGGCATCTTCAACGGTATCGCCATTGCTGCATTGCGGCTTCAGGCCATCGTTGCAACTTTTGCGACCAGTATTTTCTTTACCGGAATTGCGCTCTGGATATTGCCGGTTGCGGGCACGCCGGTGCCGGAAATCTATTGGACCATCTATACGTCAGAATATTTCGGTATTCCCTTTGTGCTTTACGTGTTGGTTGTGGCTCTTCTTGCTGTTGGTTTTCTGGCGCGCACTGCCCTTGTCACGCAGATGCTTTCAGTCGGCGATAATGCCAATGCTGCGTTCCAGTCGGGTCTTCCGGTCACGCTCATTCGCATTAAAGGCTATGTGATCTGCGGTTTCTTTTCGGCATTGGCCGCACTTTGCATTTCTGGTGATACGGCCAGCGGTGATCCGCTTGTCGGCGGAAAGATGACGCTATTCAGCGTTGCTGCCGTGGTGCTGGGCGGAACAGCGCTTGCAGGCGGTGTCGGCAGTGTCGTCGGCTCGGTAATTGGTGCCTTTATTATCGGACTGATCAGTTCTCTGGTGTTTTTCGTCGGTACCCCATCGGAATGGCAAAACCTTGTTCAGGGCTTAGCGATCCTTGTTGCGCTGATGGTCGGGATTATCGTTTCCAGAAAGGCAAATGCATGACAACGCAGAAAGATACTGCCAGCCTTTCGATCATGTCACTGCTTCGCCAGCCGCTTCTGATCGCAATACTTCTGATTGTGGCACTGCTGACCTTGGGCGAGATGCTTTCTCCGGGTTTTGCGAGCGAGCAACAAATTTTGCGCTTGCTCATTGTTGCGGCTTTGCTTGGCATTGTGGCTGCGGGTCAGAATCTGGTGATTTTGGGTGGGCGCGAAGGCATTGACCTTTCGGTCGGAGGCGTGGTTTCGCTTGCTGCCATTGTTGCGGGTAACATGATGGATGGCGCTAATGGCGGCATCATCCCAGCCTTGTTTTTAGCACTTCTTGTGGGCGGATTGTTTGGTACGGTCAACGGCATCGGTGTTACCATTCTGCGCATTCCACCTCTGGTCATGACGCTTGGTATGCTCGGGGTTTTGCAGGGTCTGCTTGTGGTTATCCGCAACGGTGTTCCATCGGGGCGCGCCGCACCGGGACTCACGTCCTTCGTTACGCAGCCGTTTCTGCTTGGTCTGCCTGGTATTTTGTGGCTGTGGATCGTGATCGGCCTTTTCATGGCTTTCATGCTTTATCGCACGGTTTTCGGCACGCGGATTTTTGCCATCGGTTCCAATGAACATGCAGCCTATATGGCAGGTGTCCCGGTACGGCTTATTCGCATCAGCCTGTTTACCTTATCGGGAATGTTTGCAGCTCTTGCGGGTGTGTGTCTCCTCGGCTATTCCGGCTCCTCATTTTCCAATGTGGGTGAGCAATATATGCTTCCGTCCATCATAGCGGTCGTATTCGGCGGCACACCGCTTTCGGGCGGAAAGGGCGGGTATACCGGCACCATGGCGGGAGCGGTTCTACTCACTGTTCTTCAAAGCATTCTTGTGACAGTGAATATCGACGAATCCGGGCGGCAGATGATTTTCGGCGCAACGCTGTTGGTTCTGATGCTGTTTTACGGCCGAAGCCGGTCGATGAGAGGCTGATTGTAGGTATATGACTATGTATGAACGGTCGAGGATCAAGGACATTGCAGACCGGGCCGGTGTGTCGACGGCGACAGTTTCGCGTGCGTTGAGCGGTTCCGGCCTTGTGGCAGAGGCGACTGAAAAGCGTATTCGCGCCGCAGCATTAGAGCTTGATTATCGCCCGAATATTGCTGCGCGCAATTTGCGTATGCAGCGTTCCATGGCAATTTTGCTGGTCGTACGCGACGTGTCAAATCCGTTTTACCTTGAAATATTTAAGGGTGTGGAAGCAGAAGCGCGTGCTGCGGGTTTTTCGGTCTTGATGGGAAACGCCAATAATGATCCGCTGCGTGCTGCTGAATATTTTGAGATGCTTCAAGATGGTCATGCAGATGGCATGATCCTGATGACGGGCGCACTTGGTGACGAAGCCGTGCGCAGTCTAAAGGGACCCGTTCGCAAGCCGCTCGTGGTCGCGCTTGAACTGATCGAAGATCTCGACGTGCCGAATGTCCATATCGATAATCGCAAAGCGGCCTACGAGGCTGTGCAGCATTTGATTGGTCTTGGTCACAGACGCATTGCGCATGTGCAGGGGCCGATGCCTGAATATATGAGCATTATGCGCCGCGAAGGCTATCAGGCAGCAATGGCCGATGCCGGACTTTTGGTTGCCGATGGCTATGATCTGCCCGGCGATTATACCTTGGAACGGGGGCAATCCGCTTGTCGCGAATTGTTTTCGCGTAAAGATCGACCGACTGCGATTTTTCTGGCCAATGATGAAATGGCAATTGGCGCAATCAATGAATTGCGCAGGCTGGGATTTTCGGTGCCATCGGATGTTTCGATCATTGGCTTTGACGACATTTTTCTAAGCGAAACATTTTATCCGCCGCTTACAACGGTCAGCCAGCCGCGTGACGAGATTGGGCGTGAGGCCATGCGGATGCTTTTGAAACTCATATCCGGGGAAGCCAATACGCTGCCGTCGCGCCAGCTTGAAACCACGCTGAGCATTCGCGGCACCACAGGCCCAGCCCCAGCAGACTGATCATATTCGGGAGGAATACATGACGACATTGCCTAAAGAGCGACTGCGGATCGGCTTTATCGGTTCCGGCTTCATCGCACAGTTTCATCTCCGCTCGATGATCGGTGTGCGCAATATTGATGTTGTCGCAGTCTATAGTCGCGATGAACAAAAGCGGTCGCGCTTTGCCAGACTTGTTTCCGAGCTTGAACTGGGTGATTGCCGCTCGCATGCAACGCTTGAGAGCATGCTTGCCGATGAAAATGTCGATGCAATCTGGGTGACATCACCCAACCATACGCGTCTCGATATTATGCGCGTTATTCATGCAGAAGTGAAAGCAGGGCGGTCGAAAGTTTTTGCGGTTGCCTGTGAAAAGCCTCTTGCGCGAACGGTTGGCGAGGCGCGCGAGATGCTGCATCTCGCCGAAGATGCTGACCTTAACCACGGCTATCTCGAAAATCAGGTTTTCTGTACGCCGGTGGCGCGAGGCAAGGAAATTATCTGGCGCAGAGCGGCTGCAACAACCGGCAGGCCATATCTGGCGCGAGCGGCCGAAGAGCATTCTGGTCCGCATGAGGCATGGTTCTGGCAGGGCGACAAACAGGGCGGCGGTGTTTTATCGGATATGATGTGCCATAGCCTTGAAGTTGCGCGGCATCTTCTGACGCCACCTGATGCAAAGCGCAACACGCTGCGGGTTAAGTCAGTCAATGGAACGGTTGCCAATCTCAAATGGACGCGTCCGCATTATGCCGATCAGCTGCGTGCGCGTTATGGTTCGGGCGTCGATTATCGCAACAGGCCATCCGAAGATTTTGCGCGCGGTGTCGTGGCGCTTGAGGATGAGGACGGCAACGAGCTGATGATCGAAGCTACAACCTCATGGGCTTATGTGGGTGCCGGATTGCGTATCCAGCTTGAACTTTTAGGGCCTGAATATGCGCTTGAATACAATTCGCTGAATACGGGTCTGCGCATTTTTATGTCGCGCGAGGTCAAGGGCGGTGAGGGTGAAGATCTTGTTGAAAAGCAAAATGCCGAACAGGGGTTGATGCCGGTGTTGGAAGATGAACCGGGTGTTTATGGATACACCGATGAAAATCGCCATATGACCGAGTGTTTTAGAAAAGGCATAATACCTATTGAAACATTTGCAGATGGTCTTGCCGTGGTAGAAATGATGATGGGGCTCTACCTTTCGGCTGAAACAGAAAAAACAGTGCATTTTCCCGCACCAGAGCTTGAGAACTATGTTCCGGTGGTCGCCAGAGCATTTTCCAGCAAGAGTGCCTAGCAATTTTGCATAGAACAATGCGATAAGGTAAATAGTTAGAACCTAACGATTTCAGCCGGCTTCGAGTAGTTTCCCAAGCCGGCAGATCACTGAGTGCCGCTCGTCATCGCTTACGATGTCACAATCGAGCAGCCGACTGCATTCCAGCCCTGCAATCGCAAGATAGGTCACCAGCACAAGATCGCGGTCGGTCGCATCATTGAGCATCCGATCAAGCACCGATCGATGATAATGGCGTACTGGAATCATAAAATCTGGATTTTCGACCATAGCCGCCAAGATTCCACTGGCTGGCGGTTCGTCATCAGCTTGAATACGGAACACATCGAAAAACGCGCGAGCGATAAGGTTTTTGTCGCCGTGTTGCAGACTTTCCTGCACCTCCATGGCGCGTTCGTGTTCTTTCATGTATTCTTCGACAACAGCCTCAAGCAACTTTGCTTTGGTTGGAAACGAATAAAGCAAACCGCCCTTGGAGAGGCCAGCACGTGCGGCCACAGCATCAAGCGAGATATGTGCCGGCCCGACTTCTTGCGCGAGTTCGACTGCCGCGCGTAAAATGCGCTCTCGCGAAGAGATCTTATTCTTTGTCGACAATTCCTCAAGGTCTCCTGACAGTTCAATAGTTGACAATACCGTCCAGACGGTACAGTTATTTTCGATAGATATTCAAGTAAAATACGTGCGACCAAATTGTGAGGAACAAAAGGCACGCACATTAACGACGCCCTGGAGTGCATCGGCAATGATCAAACGCCTTATTCTGGCAATAATCTTTCTCGTGATCGTCGTGGGAGGGCTCGTTGGCTTCAACCTGTTCAGGGAAAAGGCCATTAAAGACTTTTTTGCCAATATGAAACAGCCTGCTCAGACCGTTTCAACGATCACGGTAGCGCCCTCTTCATGGACTCCGGGTATTGAGGCCATTGGTACTGCGAACGCAAAAAATGGTGTTGATCTGACAGTTCAGCTCAATGGCATCGTCCAGACAATAAATTTCAAAGCCAATCAGGACGTTAAGCAGGGCGATGTGCTTCTTGAAATGGAAAGCAGCATCGAGAAAGCTGACGTGGCTGCGGCAAAAGCTGAATCGGTTCTTGCCGACCAGAACCTGAAGCGTGCTCAAAGTTTGCGGACCAGCGGGTTTGGTACTGTTTCTGATGCCGATACAACCGAAGCTACGGCCAGTGCAAAGAAAGCCGCTGTTGTGAAATCTCAGGCCGTTCTGGACCAGAAAATTGTTGTCGCACCTTTTAACGGCATCATCGGTATCTCGAAGGTCGATCTTGGTCAGTATCTCACACCAGGAACAGTAATTGCGACCTTGCAGCAGGTCGATACTATGCGCGTCGACTTCACAATTCCAGAACTGTCGTTGCCGATGATCAAGCTTGGTCAAACGATAAAGCTTGGTCAAGGAATGGATGCGCTCGATTTTACAGGTGTAATTACCGGTATCGATCCGAAGATCGATCCATCGACGCGCCTTGTTTCTGTTCGTGCCGAGGTTGAAAATCCCGATCACAAGTTGACGCCGGGTCAATTCGTGCAGGTTCGTGTTGAACTTCCGAAGGAAGACAACATTATCACTCTGCCACAGACGACAATCGTATCAAGCCTTTATGGCGATTACGTCTTTGCCGTTCGACCTGCCGAACAGAAGGAAGGCGAAGAGAGCAAAGAAGGTGAAAACCTTGTTGCACAGCAGGTCTTCGTGAAAATTGGACGCCGTTTTGGCGAAGTTGCTGAAATCACCAGTGGTATCAAGGAAGGCGATGTCGTTATCACGGCTGGCCAGAACAAGCTTACTGCCGGTATTTCGGTGAAGATCGACAATGCTGTGAACCCGATTCCTCAAGCGGATAAGAAATAGGCGCCAGAGATGAGCTTTTCCGATATTTTCATCCGGCGACCTGTCCTTGCGACTGTCGTCGCACTCATGATCATTCTCCTCGGTTTTCAGGGGATTGCGCAGCTATCCGTCCGTGAATATCCAAAGGTGGATGAAACAGTTATCACCGTTTCAACCACTTATGCGGGTGCAAGTGCCGAGCTTATTCAGGGCTTCATCACCGCTCCGATTGCTGAAGCCGTCGCTACCACTGAAAACATCGATTATGTGACCTCATCCAGCCGCCAATCATCGAGCACGGTGACTGTGCAGATGAAGCTTGGTGCAAATCCGGATGCCGCACTCACAGAAGTCATCGCCAAGGTCAATCAGGTTCGTGGAAAACTGCCCGATGAATCTGATGATCCAGTGATTTCGAAAGGGACGGGTCAGAACTTTGCGACGATGTATCTCGCAGCGCAAAACCCGAATATGACGGGCGAGCAGATAACCGAATATCTTGAACGCGTTATCCAGCCACGTATGTCCACCATTCAGGGTGTGGCAAACGCGGAAATTCTTGGTGGTCAGGTCTATTCGATGCGTATTTGGCTGGACCCTATCCAGCTTGCCGCAAGACAGATAACCGCGCCGGAAGTTCTGGCTGCGATCAAGGCTTCGAACTTTCTTTCGGCGCCAGGCAAAACGAAGAACGAATATGTTTCTTCCTCCATTACGCTTGAATCCACATTGCAGACCCCTGAAGCTTTTGGTGCTATGCCAATCAAGTCTTCCGGCGATGATATTGTAAGATTGCGCGATGTTGCGAAGGTCGAGCTTGCGGCTGCGAGCACCGATACGATCGTTGCGTTCAATGGTTCTGCCGGTACGTTTCTGGGTGTATTTCCAACACCTGCTGCTAATCCTATCGACATGGCCAATGCTGTGCGCAAGGAGCTGCCATCAATTCAGAATTCATTGCCTGAAGGCATGACGATTGTTCTGGTTTACGATGCGACGGAGCAGATCAGTTCGTCCATCGATGAAGTGTTCACAACAATTGCCGAAGCGGTCGCCATCGTTATTCTGGTGATTATCGTCTTCCTCGGATCGTTCCGTTCGGTTCTCATTCCGATCGTGACCATTCCGATCTCGCTGATTGGCGTGTGTTTCTTCCTGTATATTCTTGGTTTCTCGATCAATCTTTTGTCGCTTCTTGCGATGGTTTTGGCGATTGGTCTGGTGGTCGATGACGCCATCGTGGTGCTGGAAAATATTCACCGTCATATCGAGGAGGGATTGCGTCCTATGGATGCGGCCTTCAAGGGCATGAAGGAAATTACCGGCTCTATTATCGCGATGACGATTACGCTGGCTGCGGTGTTTGCACCTCTCGGATTTACCGGCGGTTTGACCGGTTCGCTGTTCCGCGAATTTGCCTTCACGCTCGCAGGTGCGGTTATCATTTCCGGTATTGCTGCTTTGACAGTCTCGCCAATGATGTGCGCACGCTTGCTCAAGCATGGTGAAGCAACGCGATTCCAGAAGTTCATCGATAAGACATTTGGAAAGCTTGAAAAATTCTATCACCGTATGGTTTCAGGATCGCTGAATTATCGGCCCGTAACCTTACTGATCGTTATTTGCCTGGTTGCTCTTACTGGCTTCCTCTTTACGAAAACCTCAAGTGAACTGGCACCCGAAGAAGATTCAGGCGCGCTGTTTGCGCTTATCAATGCGCCGCAATATGCAACTTCGGCTTACACCGATCTTTATGCGCGTGAAATTGATGAACTGACCAAAGATACGCCGGATATTAAAACACGCTTTCAAATCGTCGGTATGGATGGTGGCACCAATTCCGGGATTGCGCTCTGGGTACTGAATGACTGGAGTGATCGCAATCGCTCGCAGAAACAAGTCCAACAGGATCTAACTGAACGAATGTCGAAAGTGGCAGGCGTCCAGTCGTTCATCTTTGCTCCGCCTTCGCTTCCGGGTACCGGCGGTGGATTGCCAATTTCCATTGCTCTGCAATCAACTGGCCCTGCGGATCAGGTTTTTGCGCTTGCTGAAGAAATCAAGAACGAAGCGCAGGCAACTGGCCAGTACATCATCGTTCAGAACTCTCTGTCGTTCAATTCGCCGCAAACGACGATCTCTATTGATCGTGATCGGGCTGCGACGCTTGGTGTTCAGGTCAGCGACATTGGTTCTACCCTGGGTCTGCTCACCGGTGGTGCATCGGTTGCAAAATTTGACCGCGATTCAAACAGCTACGACATCATCACGCAGGTGCCGGATGTCTATCGTTCGAACCCGGAAAAGCTTGGTGAGTTCTATGTTCGCAGTCTTTCTGGAGAAATGGTCCCACTTTCGGCTCTCATAACCATCAATCAGAGTGGTGCTCCTGCGGCGATTGAGCAGTTTAACCAGCTTAATTCAGCTACGATCTCGGCGCTTCCATTGCCAGGTGTTACAACCGGACAGGGCCTGCAAACGCTTGTTGATCTGACGAAATCCAAGATGCCGGAAGGCTTCTTCCTCGATTATTCGGGACAGTCGCGTCTTGAAGTGGAGCAGGGCAACACGATCCTGATCGCCTTCGGCCTTGCCGTTATAGTGATCTATCTTGTGCTGGCTGCACAGTTTGAAAGCTTCCGTGATCCTTTTATTATCATGATGTCGGTTCCGCTTTCGATCTTCGGCGCTATTGTTCCGCTTAATCTGGGTCTGGGTACGCTCAATATCTATACACAGGTGGGTATGATCACGCTTGTGGGGCTTATAACGAAGCACGGCATTCTGATGGTCGAGTTCGCCAATCAGCAGCGTCGCCTGCATGGGCATTCGCGTCGTGAAGCGATTATCCTTGCTGCCGAAACTCGCCTTCGCCCGATCCTGATGACAACGGCTGCTATGGCGCTTGGTGTTGTACCGCTGATTCTTGCGAGCGGCGCGGGTGCTGCGGCACGGTATTCGATGGGTCTGGTTATCTTCACCGGCATCACCATCGGTACGATCTTCACGCTGTTCGTCGTGCCGATGTTCTATACGTTCATTGCCGAGAAGGACGTGGAAGGTGAGTATGTTCCAGAGAAGGAGGATGGCAGTCAGCCTGCTCCGGCCTCTCATCACTGAAACTTGTATTGAATAATCAGATTAAGGGCGGCCTCATACGGGCCGCCCTTTTTTATTGGCACGAAATTGTATTTCAACTGTTCCACACCATATGAGCAAGCATGATACCTTTATCCGTTCTCGACCTTTCACCCGTTGCCGAAGGCAGCGATGCCGGACAATCTTTGCGCAATACGCTGGAGCTGGCTCAGCAAGCCGAAAGGCTTGGTTTCACGCGCTATTGGCTCGCAGAGCATCACAACATGCCGGGCATTGCCAGTGCCGCGACTTCCGTGGTCATTGGTCATGTAGCGGCTGGCACATCGACTATCCGTGTTGGTGCCGGCGGCATCATGTTGCCGAACCATGCGCCACTGGTCATCGCCGAGCAGTTCGGCACGCTGGCTTCGCTGTTTCCGGGCCGTATCGATCTGGGTCTCGGTCGAGCGCCGGGAACCGATCAGATCACCGCGCATGCGCTTCGTCGTAATCTGGAAAGCAGTGCCAATGATTTTCCTCGCGATGTCGTGGAGCTGCTCAATTATTTCAAGCCTGCTGATCCAGCACAACGCGTGCAAGCCGTGCCGGGGGCGGGACTGAATGTTCCGGTGTGGATTCTCGGCTCCAGCCTGTTTGGTGCGCAACTGGCTGCTATGCTTGGTCTGCCTTATGGATTCGCTTCGCATTTTGCACCGGCTGACATGGAACGCGCCGTAGACCTTTATCGTGAGCGTTTTGAGCCGTCAGAATATTTGCAAAAGCCCTATGTGATGCTGGGCCTCAATGTGATTGCGGCAGATACAGATGAAGAAGCACATCATCTTTTCACATCGCAATTACAGGCATTTGTGAACTTGCGCAGTGGTCGTCCGGGCAAGTTGCCTGCGCCTGTTGCCGGTTATCAGGAGCAGCTTGATCCATCCGCACAGGCACTGGTGCGCCAGATGCTGTCATGTCGAGTTGTGGGTGGTCCCGAGACCGTCGATAAAGGCATTCGTGAGTTTGCCGAGCGGACAGGCGCTGATGAATTGATGGTGACGGGCATGATCCATGATCATCAGAAGCGTTTACGCTCTTACGAGATCGTCAGCAATTCGATGGCGTGAGGATCAAACTCGCGACTGACTTCAATAAGAAGCCAGTCGCGGAATGCTTTGACCGCAGGGGTGTTCGCACGCGCCCGCGGTGTAACAAAGTAATAGTTGCTTGGGCTTTTGACCGTGTGCTCATACGCCACGACAAGCTGGCCGCTCTCAATTTCGGCACTGATCAGAAACAGCGGCATCAGTGCAATCCCAAGACCTGCGATACAGGCCTGCGAGACGTTGGAAAACTGTTCAAACCGCATCCCGCCCGCAACAGGTGCCGCAATGTCGAGGCTTTTGAACCAGTGGCTCCATGCGCCGGGGCGTGATGCCATGTTGAAAAGCGGCAGCCGCAAAAGGTCTGTAGGGCCGTTGATCGGATGCTGTTTTAGAAAAGCCGAGCTGCAAACAGGCGCAACCGTTTCCTCCATCAGAAATGTGCAATCGGCATTGGGCCAGTCTGGCTGACCAATATGGATTGCCGCATCAAGACCTTCGCGTTCAAAGTCGAACTGGCCAATGCGGGTGGCAAAATTCAGAATAATATCAGGATATTGCGCCACAAAACGCGGGATTCTCGGGATTAGCCAACGGGTACCGAAGGTCGGCAGAAATGCCAGATTAAGCGTCGTCCCACGCATTTGTGACATGACCTGCAATGATGCCGCACGAATGGAAGCAAGGGCAGGGCTTATTGCATGAAGATAGGCGCTTCCGGCGTCTGTCAGTATGACATGGCGGCTGGTGCGATCAAACAAAACGGCACCAAGCTGTTCCTCCAGCAAAGCAATCTGACGGCTGACAGCACCTTGCGTCAAAGAAAGCTCTTCGGCTGCGCTCGAAAAGCTCTGATAACGCGCGACTGCATCAAAGGCAGCAAGTGCACTTGTCGAAGGAAGCAGGCGTCTCGATAGTGAAATCATTATCTATTACTAAATGGAATAGATCGATGAGTAAACGTAAATTGCATGTCGAATTATGCTGCGCCATAGTCTCACCAACTGAATTTGAGGAGATTATTCATGTCGCGTGCCGCATTTAACTGGGAAGATCCATTTCTGCTTGATGAACAGCTGACCGAAGACGAGCGGATGATCCGTGATTCGGCACAGGCCTTCTCAAGCGACGTTTTGCTGCCGCGCATTGAAAAAGCCTATCTGGATGAAACGACCGATCCTGATCTGTTTCGTCTGATGGGGCAGGCTGGTTTGCTCGGTGTGACGCTGCCTGAAGAATATGGCGCGGCCAATGCAGGCTATGTCTCCTATGGTCTGGTGGCACGCGAAGTCGAGCGTATCGATTCGGGCTATCGCTCAATGATGAGTGTTCAGTCGTCGCTCGTCATGTATCCGATCTATGCTTATGGCTCGGAGGAGCAGCGCAAGAAATATCTGCCGGGTCTGGTTTCCGGCGAGTTGATTGGCTGTTTCGGCCTGACCGAACCTGATGCAGGTTCCGATCCTGCTGGCATGAAAACCCGCGCCGACAAGATCGATGGCGGCTATCGCATCAGCGGTTCCAAAATGTGGATTTCCAATTCACCGATTGCCGATGTGTTCGTCGTCTGGGCAAAATCGACGGCCCATGATGGTGCGATCCGTGGTTTCGTACTCGAAAAGGGCATGAAAGGTCTTTCTGCACCAAAGATTGGTGGTAAACTTTCGCTGCGTGCTTCGATTACCGGCGAAATCGTCATGGACGGCGTCGAAGTTTCCGAAGATGCGCTCCTGCCGAATGTTTCAGGCCTCAAGGGTCCGTTCGGCTGCTTGAACCGCGCCCGTTACGGCATTTCATGGGGTGTGCTGGGTGCGGCAGAGGATTGCTGGTTCCGTGCGCGTCAGTATGGTCTCGATCGCAAGCAGTTCGACAAGCCGCTGGCTGGCACGCAGCTTTATCAGAAGAAGCTCGCCGACATGCAGACTGAAATAGCTCTGGGCTTGCAGGCAAGCTTACGCGTTGGTCGTCTGTTTGACGAAGGTAAAATGGCGCCCGAAATGATTTCCATCGTCAAGCGCAACAATTGCGGAAAGGCGCTCGATATTGCGCGTCAGGCGCGTGACATGCATGGTGGCAACGGCATTCAAATCGAATATCACGTTATGCGCCACGCGCAGAATCTTGAAACCGTCAACACCTATGAGGGTACGCACGATGTTCATGCGCTGATTCTCGGACGTGCGCAGACCGGCATTCAGGCGTTCTTCTGATCGTCGGAAAGGTTTTGAGAAATGCAGAATACACCGCTTGCGGGTCTTAAAGTCATTGAGCTGGCCCGCATTCTGGCAGGTCCATGGGTCGGACAGACACTGTCCGACCTTGGTGCCGACGTCATCAAGGTCGAAAGCCCTGAAGGTGACGACACCCGCACATGGGGACCGCCATTTATCGAGGTTGAAGGCGAAAAGTCGGCAGCCTATTTCCACGCTTGTAATCGTGGCAAGCAATCGATCATAGCTGATTTTCGCTCTGATGAGGGCAGGGAGCTTGTACGCAAGCTGGTTGCCGATGCGGACGTGGTGATTGAGAATTTCAAGCTCGGCGGTCTTGATAAATACGGCCTCGACTATGAAAGCCTGAAAGCGATCAATCCACGCCTCATCTATTGCTCAATCACGGGTTTCGGCCACACCGGGCCTTATGCGGAACGTGCGGGTTATGATTTCATGATCCAGGGCATGGGCGGCATCATGGATCTGACTGGCGAACCAGATCGTGAGCCTCAGAAGATAGGTGTGGCTTTCGCAGACATCTTTACCGGGCTTTACAGCGTCATTGCTATTCAGTCGGCTCTCATCATGCGTGAGCGCACAGGCAAAGGTCAGCACATTGATATGGCGCTGTTTGATTGTATGTCGGCGGTTCTTGCCAATCAGGCGATGAATTATCTGGCGTCAGGCGTATCGCCAAAGCGTATGGGCAATGCGCATCCCAATATCGCGCCTTATCAGACGCTGCCTGTATCAGATGGTTATTTCATCATCGCCTGTGGCAATGACGGGCAGTTTGCAAAACTGACGGCTTTGCTGGGAATTGGTGAGCTTGCGAGCGATTCTCGCTTCCTTACGAACTCCGCGCGCGTCTCCAACCGCGATGCGCTCACAGCCCTGCTGGAAGAGCGCACGAAACAATGGATGCGCGACGATCTTCTGGCAGTACTTGCTAAATCTGGTGTACCCGCTGGGCCGATCAATACGGTTGAAGATGTTTTCTCTGACCCGCAATTTATCGCGCGCCAGATGAGAATTGATCCCGATGGAGTGCCGGGACTGCGGACTCCAATCCGATTCTCGGATTCAGAGTTGAAACTGAATAAGCGCTCGCCTAATCTTGGTGAGCATAGCAGTGATATTTAACAAAAACCCCGCGTTGAGCGGGGTTTTCTTTAGGCTTTCAAGATAACTAGGTGCAGCCAAAAAGGCGCAAAAAATTTTCTTTGGAAGAGAATGGTGCGGTCGAGAAGACTCGAACTTCCACGGGTTGCCCCACAGCGACCTCAACGCTGCGCGTCTACCAATTCCGCCACGACCGCACGTGGTAGAAGCTGAACAATGTCAGCGAGAGGGCATTTAGCAAATCAAAATCGACTACACAAGGCTATTCTTTAAGTTCATCACAATTGTATGAAATTATTTTATAAAACCTTTAAATGTTTGATTTTAAAACGCAAAAAACTCCACTTCATCTAGTCGTAACCAGATTGCAGAGATGCTTTGCAAGACAACATAATTGTTGGGAAAGAATGGTGCGGTCGAGAAGACTCGAACTTCCACGGGTTGCCCCACAGCGACCTCAACGCTGCGCGTCTACCAATTCCGCCACGACCGCACGTGGTAGAAGCTGAACTTGTCAGCGAGGAGGCATCTAGCAAATCGATCCGACAGGCACAAGCCTATTCTTGAGCTTTGCTCAATCTTTTTGAAAAATAATGATTTATCAGCCGCTGATCCCCTGAAGACGCTTGATGTCTTCAAGTCGTTTAACCGTTTCGGCATAGCCGATGTCGATGGCTTCAGAAGCGCGATGGAACTCTGCAAGGCCGATTTGTCCGACAGTTGGCATCAGTGATACATCCGGCGGATCGCCAGCCATGCGCGCCCGTGAAATACGATCCTGAATGATGTTGAAGGCTTCCATCATTACGCCGGTGATTCCTAAGCGGCTTTCTTTTCCAGTGCCGATCACTTCGGCCAGATTTTCATGCTGCGATTGCGCATGTTTGATGACGGCCGCGCGCCCGAACTGATCATAGTGAAGGTTCACAGCCAGCACCAAGCGCTGTTCATAGGCGCGGCAGACGGAAACGGGTACAGGATTGACAAGCGCACCATCGACCAACACGCGCTCCTGCCAGCGCACCGGCTCGAATACGCCGGGCAGGGCATAGGATGCGCGCATGGCCTCGACCAGCGGGCCGGAGGAAAGCCAGATTTCGTGGCCCGTGCGCAGTTCCGTGCACACTGCGACAAAGGGACGATCCAGCTCTTCAAGGCGCAAGCCATCGAGATGTTCTCGCATACGTCCGTCAAGCTTCATGCCACCGAACAGCCCACTGCCGCGAAATGTAATGTCGAGAAGATTGAACATGCGCCGCCGTGTCAGACTTCGGGCAAATTCTTCAAGCTGGTCAAGCTTGCCTGCGAGATAGCATCCACCGACAAGCGCACCGATAGACGTGCCCGCGATCATTTCAATTTCGATGCCAGCTTCATCAAGCGCACGGAGCACACCAATATGCGCCCAGCCGCGCGCAGCACCGCCGCCAAGCGCAAGGGCAATTCGGCGCGGTTCATGCCGAACTTGTGGCAAATCGATGATTTCTTCTTCGGGCGTCAAGGGTTGCGAATTGCCAGCCTTGCGCCTTTGACCCCATGCGAGCATTTCGACTAAACACCTCTTGTTTCGATGATACTATCAAAACACCGTATCGAAACAATAAATGTTGCAATTTGAAGGCGCGAATGAAAAGTCAGTGGTTATGGCCGCAAGTGCCTTCAAGCGAAAGGCTCACATTACCATTCTCTGATTGCACCTGACGATAGAAGCAGGAACGACGACCCGTGTGGCAGGTTGGGCCATCACCCGCGACGCGAACCTTGAGCCAGAGCGCATCCTGATCGCAATCCGTGCGCAACTCAATAACGCTTTGAAGATTGCCTGAGGTTTCGCCCTTTTTCCAAAGGGTTTTGCGGGATCGCGACCAGTAATGAGCAATGCCAGTTTCAAGCGTCAGGCGCAACGCTTCCTCGTTCATATGCGCAACCATCAGCAATTCGCCATCATGCGCATCGGTAACGACAGCCGTGATGAGGCCGGAAGCGTCAAAGCGCGGCATGAAAACCGCGCCTTCTTCAATCGCCTTCTTGTCGGAAGACTGGGCAGGAAAAATGCTCATTGTTGCGCCTGATTCTCAATTTTTACTGGCGGATAAGGCTCATAAAGCGAACCTGTTCGTGCACTTCGCTCTTATACTCACCGGTAAAGGTCGT
>Ga0308165_1000745_pt1 | contig 52898 bp, 70 predicted proteins | sample PhyWR2_FD_201032 | JGI IMG/M metagenome (GOLD analysis project Ga0308165, IMG submission 201032) | Phyllosphere microbial communities from UC Gill Tract Community Farm, Albany, California, United States - DLSLW.R2 | ecosystem: Host-associated > Plants > Phyllosphere > Unclassified | place: USA... | reverse complement strand
TCAAGCTGCGCATAGATTGCCTTTTTTTCATATACTGATGCACTTGCAGCTTTTAATTCTCCATTTAAAAGAATATTCCCTAAATTAGAAGCAGGTGCTACCGCTACAGTACCTTTATAATCTAGTTGTGCACGACTGGCATATTGTGCAGCACCTAACGCAGCATTCCCCCCTTGGGAATGTCCAACTGTAAGCCATTTTTTTGAAGTTAATAAATTACGCTGTAATAAATAGTTACGTGTTGCAACTACAGCATCTGTAATTGAGAAAGCTTCACTTTTAACATTTAAAAATGGATGTATGCCTGGGGTACCTAAACCCTCATAGTCAGGAGCGACAACAACATAACCTGCTGCAAGTAATTTACTAATTAAATCTTTTGTACTGTCTGTTAAAGCAGCCTTACTTGGTGCACAGGCATCTGCAACACCCGTAGTGCCATGTGCCCAAACGACAATTGGCCAACCGCCTGTTGGTGGTGGAGTATTTGGTGTGAATACCAAACTGGTTGCCTGTACTTCTTGGCCACTTTGACCTAACATTTTATAGGTCAAAATACTACTTTCAGCAGCAACTGATCCTAAGTTGGTGCTTGTGTAAGCATCTACTTTAACAACTGGATTTTTAATATTATTGGTTGGAGTACCTGATGGGTCAACAATGGCTGAGTTATCATCATTACTCCCTCCTCCACAAGCGACTAAAAATAAACTCGTGCTAAGAACGCTCGTCATTAATAGTTTCATTTTCATTGGTATATCTTCCCTTAAATTCCATTTTTGTTGTGCTTTAGTTTTTTAATCAACATTTTCTAATGCCTTAAAAACAATTACGCCTAAACTTAATTTTTGGCAAGTCATATTTGAGCAAAATTAATCCATGAAAGACTCTATTTTTGAGCATGAATTGTCATTCTCGCTAATTTCTGGCTCTACTCCATGTTTTAAAGTGAATAGCCAACTGTTACCATTCATAGCTACTCGTGATTGTTTAAAGGGCCAGTTATGCAAACCATTATTTTAGATACAGAAACACATACACTAAATGGTTTGCCTATTGAAATTGCGTATGCCCCGATTGAAATTAATGAAGGTAAACTCACCTTAGATAAAAGCAAATTGTTTGATCAGCTCTATCAAGTCGGTGCCCCTATTTCCTACGCCGCTATGGCAGTTCACCATATATTAGAGTCAGATTTAGAAAGCCAACCTCACTATAAAACGTTTAAATTACCAGAGAGCACGACTTATATTATTGGTCACAATATTGATTACGATATTGCCGCGATTGCACGTTGCGGTGTAGATGTATCGAATATTAAACCGATTTGTACTTTAGCTTTAGCACGTAAAGTTTGGCCTGAAGCAGAAGCACATAATATCTCCGCCCTCATTTATATGATTTCACAAGGCAGCAGTAAAGCTCGTGAATTACTCAAAGGTGCACACCGTGCCGATGCCGATATTATTTTGACTGCCAATATTTTGATGCATATTGTCTATCATTTAAATATTCAAGATATTGAAGAGCTATACCGAGTTTCTGAAGAAGCACGTATCCCCACGACGGTTAACTTTGGTAAGCATAAAGGCACAGCAATTGCTGAACTTCCTAAAGACTATATTCAATGGTTATTACGCCAAGATGAGCTTGATATTTACCTTCGCAAAGCATTAGAAAGTGTACTTTAATGACTTAAATAGATGATATTCATCAATTCTTCATCATATTGTCATTTTTGAGTTTTATGGTTAACCCCATTTATATTTTATTAAAAACAGCACTGTTCAACTCAGAAGATTGAACAGTCTGATTTTTTTTATATTGGGGAAACATAATGGCTGGTTTTTATAGAACCAATTTAGGAAGAGTTGCGCTTCAACAACGCAATATTATTTTAAATGCAAAACAAAGACGTTTATTACTCTTAATAGACCATGAAGATTTTCAAAACTTAAATGTTGAATTTAAAAAACGTATTGCTTCTCCAGAATTGATTCAACAGCTTGTCGACTTAGAACTTATTGCCTCAACTGCCTCTACAGAAACGTTAACTGATGAAGAAATTATTTTAAAAACGTCACTAATAAATAAAGTAGAAGAAAATCAAAAAGAATCTATTGGTAGCTCCATAGCACATTCCTCGAATCTTGTTGGAGAAATCCAGCTTTCCGAGCAAAAAACTTTAGATCAGTCCAGTACTACATCTTTTCAACCAGTAATATCTTCTAAGAGTCTTTCTTTCGAAGAAATACAACTATTAATGATAAAAACGCTTAGCAGTTATTGTGGACTAATGACTAAACCACTAGTTCAAAAAATAGAGAAAACGACCACAATACAAGAGCTTAAACTATGCCAAATGCAATGGATTACCAGTTTACAAGAATCACGGATTCCTCCTCAGGAACTTGCAAGTGCTTTACATACAATTAACTATTCAATTCAGCTTCTTCAAGAAAGTATATAAATATTAAACAACTTGCTGTTTAATTAAGCATTAAATTCAATTGGCACGTATTTCGTGCTTTACCTGCCAGTGTTTTTTTCCTATGATGTGCCCCACGCATGCGCTCGTAGCTCAGTTGGATAGAGTACAGGTTTCCGAAACCTGGGGTCGTGGGTTCGATCCCCGCCGGGCGCACCAATTTTTAGTTTCAGCAAGTATCAATTCTTGCCAAAACCATTGATATCACTACTATAACAAACTCTAATTAGTTTCATAAAGTACCAAAACGTTCCACCAGTTACCGTAATCTTTACGGTATTTTTTCCAGTACAGTCTGATACCGCAATAATTCATACCGTAAAAAACCTATTTAATTTTGTCCTAAAAGCTCTTTGTAACCCGTATTTAACTAAAATCATTGAACATTTTTAGTACGATCATTTGTACTAGAAGATTTTTTGCCGATTAAATTATGTTCACTTGGATCAAAAAAAGATATCTAATTTTTAAAAATTAGACTCAAATTAAAAAGCAGAAGAAAAAAGTTTGTAAGATTAAGCTAACATTGTAAGAAGTAGGCCTAATTAATTGGCCCCTAAAATATTAAATCGCAAGTTGAATAATTGAGAATTTACAAATGAAAGATTGGGTCTATTTTTATATTGAGCACACAATCAAATATGGTGAGCCATTCTATAAAGAGACTGGTTGGTCATTGGATTTAAAGAATAATTATATGGTTCTGAGCGTGATACGAAGCTAAATAAAGAAAATGATGAATTGATGGGTAGATCATGTTGATAGTTGGGCTTCCCAGTAAGGTAAATAATAAACTATCTATACAACAAGCAATAGAGAAAATACATGTTTAGCTTAGAACCACAAAAAAAGAAAACTTTTTGGAAGGAGATAGATTTTTACAAAGAACACTGGAGTATTATAATTTTCATTCCGGCTTTTTTAGGCGGTTTTTTCCAGATATCTAGGCTATATCTTTTAGACCCATCATTTATACGTTTCTTTTCAGTCCAACAGGTTATTCCTGATGGCTTATTTATTTTGTTTTTGATGTTCCTATCAATGATAATTTACTTTTTTATAAATCCGTCACTCAAAATTTCAGGAGAAATTGATCACAGATTAAAACCAAAAGATATTTATAAGAACTCAATGTATAAAATTACTCAGGTATTATTTTTCATTCTTGTTTGTTCACACATAAATTTTTCTGATAACGACTTTCCAATTACAATAATTATTATACAATTTAGTTTAATTATAATATGTTCAATATATTTATGCGAAATATTTTTTATTCTTGCTTCAACTTATATATTTAGAAATCTTGATCAAAACTACTCTCCAACTAATAGTGAAAAAGCAGAACTAGTTAGAAATTTTTTCGACTCAACCAAATGGTATTTAATTCTTATTTTTATTATTTTTCCAATTATTGTTTTACTGTGGGTTTATTTTTCAACAGGAATATTGAGATTTTATAATAAAGTAAATAAATTACCACCAACCACCAATGAGGTAATTTTTTTAAAGAAGGTAAGAGACCACTTAAAAGTCGATGGACCATTAAATATAGAATATTACAATGGAAGCTATATCTTTATTAAAGTTAATAATAAGGCCGATCAATATTTAATATTAAAAGGTGAAAGTTTTATTAATCTCATTGATAAAGATGAAAAGTAAATTGATAATTTTTAATCGCTCTTACAGTTTATAAAAAATATATTTTAAAATAAGAGTATATTATGTGTGCAATCTATGAACTAATAAGTAAAGATCGAGTACATTTGCCAGATTTTTTCGGACCTAATTTCAACTATGAAGCTGATGCTAACTGGGTTATGAAATGAAATTTAATTTTTCTATTGATATTGCTGTAATTGTTTCTTTAACAGCTATTTTTTTGTTTGTGTTGGGCCAATCCTATTTAGGAGGTTTTCTCTCTCCTTTTTATATTGAACCTATTGTTCTAAATTTTAGTATTCAGGACAAAATATATTGGGGATTTATGAAAGGTAAAACTTTTTTAGGTTTCTTGTTTTTATTATTTGGTTCATTCTATATTTTCACATATGTTTTTGTTTACCTAGTAATTTACCAGCCATATTCTTTATTTTTTAAAGATAGACCAACAAAAATAATTTACTATTTAAAAAATATTTTAAATATATATAAACTTAAGAAGATAAATTACTTAACTTTTTTATATGGCACTGTTATATTTCCCTTATTCGTGTTTACTTCAATAAATATAAGTGCTAATCAAGGGGAAATTGACGGACATGATATATTTAATAATATTCAAAAACGCCCTCTAGTAAAAATTACTGATTCCAAATTAAATATACGTCAATATCGTATTCTTTGTGGTTCATCGCTGTGCGCTGTCATAGATGAGAATAAAACTATTTCTTTAGTAGAACCTAAAAGTATTACTTATCCAAACCAATACTTTAATAAAAAGTAAATGACTAAGAGTCTTATGATCACAATTCTACTATAACTTAAAAACTTCAGTGAGCTATCTTATTATTACAGTAGGCAAAGGATTCTGTCATGTGTGCTAATTATCAACCAATAGCAAAAGACCGGGTATACCTATTAGATCTATTCGAACCAACCTTCGACTATAAAGATGACGTTTATCCAGGTTACGACTGCCCTCTTATTTTTTCTAAAGATGGCCACATCGAATGGCGAGAAGTTAAGTTCGGTATGATTCCGCCTTGGAACCATGACTTAAAATTCTCAAAGTATACCTATAACGCTAGAACTGAGACCGTTGATAAAAAGCCGAGTTTCCGACATGCATGGGCTAAAAGCCAGTTTGCGTTAATACCTGTAGAAAAGATCTATGAACCAAGATATGTGAATGGCAAAGCTGAACGCTGGGGAATTTATAGAGAAGATGGCTTACCTTTTACGGTAGCAGCTATATACGATTCAACTGTAATTGATGGTAAGCAAGTAAGATCAATGTCGATGCTGACTATTAATGCAGACAATCACCATTTTATGTCACAGTTTCATAAGCCCGAAGATGAAAAACGGTCAATTATCGTTATTCCAGAAGAGTATCGAGAAGATTGGTTGAACTGTAAAAAAGAAGATGCTGATCAATTTTTCTTTGAGATGCCCTTAGGTGAATTTACAGCTGACTATTTTCCTAAATACAACAAAAAAATCAAATAAATCATCAAACTATACTTTTATTTAATTCCAAAATATTTTGAATTATTATTGAAAAGATGATGAATTAATCTTAAGGATAAAAAGTGGACAAGATAATAGCTATTGCTATAGATGAATATAGTGAATCTCCAGAAAAAAATTTAAAAAACTGTCTTAATGATATTAATAGTATTGTTAGTATTCTTAGTACTGAATATGAATATGATACTGATAACTCAGAAATTATACTTTATAGTAAACCAGAACAAACAACACTTTCCTACTTATATAAAAGTTTATATGTAGAATTTTTTAACTCTTTAGAATCAGACACGATTCTATTAATATTCGCAGGTCATGGAGAATATAATCCGCATTTAGAAACGGGTTATTGGCTTTGTTCCGATAGTAATTTTGATGATCCTACAACTTGGTTCGACATTAATATCTTAATTTCCTTTTTTTCGCATTCTAAAGCTAACAATATTGCTCTAATTTCTGATAGTTGCTTTTCAGGATCTATTTTTGATAGAACTAGAGGTGGGGGAATTAAAGCATTAGTTGATAAAAAATCACGACAAGCGTTAACCTCTGGTGGATTAGAAAAAGTTAGTGATGGAAATGAAAATGATAATAGTCCTTTTAATAAAGCGATCCAATTAACATTAAAACAAAATGAAAATGATTTTTTTAGTTTTAACTCATTTTGCGAAACAACTATTAGAAATTTCCCTATTACCAGGAAGCAGACACCTGAATATGGCTCATTAAATATTGAAGGTGATGCAGGTGGAACTTATGTATTTAAAAGAAAAATACGTTCTATTTATGATGCTATATTTTATAAAAATATGATACTACCATTAGAAATCGATAAAAGAATAAATATAAATTGTAATGTTAATATACCATTTTTCTCTGGAAATACTAATATCGACTTACGCTTTATTAATACTTTTTTACAGCAATTAGGCTATATGATTATCGGTGATATTCGAGCTTATGCTTCCACTGATATTGATCATCTAATCGAGATGAGTACTTCAGCCCCTTTTGAAGTCGAATCTGATTACACTATCCATAGACTTGATGATAAATATTTAAGTATTTCATTTTCAAGATCTGACTATCTAAATACAATACATCCAAATTTTTATGAATATTCTATCAATTTCTGTTTTAACCCTACTCGACAGGTATATTTATTCGATGTTTTTGAAATTAACTATAAGGAAGGTATTTTAGATCTAATTAACAAATATGCTGAAGATGACTGTAAAGATTTATTAAGCTACACATTAGATGAAATAGATTATTTCAAATTGGATTTTTCATTTAATGATCAATTCTTATTTTTATTTTTCACTAATCATTTAATTCACGCATATAAAGCTTGCGGAATAGTTAAGATACCACTAGATGAAATTTCGTTTCGCTCATTCTAGCTGTAGTCTTTTGATTAACATAAATTATAGCTTCTTTAGAACCAATTTTTACTGTAAACATTGCTTTTTGTTAGAAAGTTTTGTGGCGATAAAAAATAAATTAATCCTCTAAAGAAGTTAGATTTATAAAAACTGTGATTCTTTAGCAGACCAAAATCCGACCAAATGCACTTTTTCTCACGTCAGCTTTTGACTTGTAATTGTTTATCCACAAGTTTTTAAATTTGAAATTTAACTAAGCTCTAGCATATCATCTTGAATACGTTACAAATTCAAGTTAGGGGATATTCTATGAGTGAAATTGCACCATCCATCATCCACATAAAACCGTATCTCACACATGGTATTGTTTTATGTGAGGCCTTATCTATCAAGCAGGTTGTCCCTTCAACTCAAATGCTTATCCCTTATGCACTTGAAAAGATATCGGCAGGTTTCCCCAGCCCTGCACAAGATTATGTAGATAAAGCGCTCGATATGAACGAGCATTTAATAAAAAATGAAACTGCCACCTTTATTGTTAAAGTTGCTTCACTCTCGATGTTAAATGCAGGTATCGACATTGATGACGAGCTCATTGTCGATCGTAGCTTAGATGCTAAACACGGCGACATTGTGGTTGCACTAATTGATAATGATTTTACTGTTAAGCGCCTAATGATTGATGAAAAAGGCCAATGGCTAAAAGCCGAAAATCCAGATTATAAAAATATTTATCTTTCGGAAGGACAGGAATTAATAATTTGGGGCGTTGTCACTCATATCATTAAAATGACAAGAAAAAAGTCATGAAGCATGAGAACAAAGTTTTCTTTCTCATCGATGTAAATAACATGTACGTCTCATGTGAGAGAGTCTTTGATCCTAGTTTGAACAATAAGCCTGTGATTGTTCTCAGCAATAATGATGGGTGCGCCGTGGCGCGTAGCAATGAGTCGAAATCCTTAAATATAAAAATGGGTGTGCCTCTTTTTCAAATTAAAGACATTGTTCAGCAACATAACGTAATCGTACTTTCTAGCAATTATGCAATGTATGCAGAAATGTCGAGACGTTTTCATACGATCCTTGGTTCATACGTAACAGACGAAGAAGTTGAGCCGTACTCGATTGATGAGTGCTTTGTTGATTTTTCTGCTTATGAAAAGAATTTTGAGCTTGAAAAGGTCGGGCAACAAATGCGGCAGCAAATATGGAAATGGCTCGGTTTACCAGTATGTGTTGGAATCGGCAGAAGTAAAACAGAATCTAAAATTGCTAATCACATTGCTAAAAAGAATCCTGGTTTTAACAGTGTGTGTGATCTGGTGTCCATGGATCCATGCAATAAAGAATACTATTTTTCATTGATTGATGTATCAGAGGTTTGGGGAGTTGGTCGTAAACATGCAAAGAAGTTGCATTCAATGGGAGTTAAATCAGTATTAGATCTAGCTTGTACTGAAGCACGTGAAATGCAGCGGCAGTTTTCTATCGTCATGGCTCGTACAATTAATGAACTAAAAGGCATCTCCTGTATTGAGATTGAAGACACACCGCCATCAAAAAAGCAAATTATTAAATCATGTTCCTTTGGAGCAAAAGTAACTGAGCTAAATGATTTGAAAGAAGCTATAGCAATGCATGCACAAGAAGCATGCAAGCGGTTACGTGATGAAGAGTCACTTTGTGGTTGTCTCCTAGTGTTTGTACAATCAAGTCCATTTGATGAAAGTGCCCCTTATTATAATAAATCAATCACGGGTTCGTTCTCTGAACCCACGGATTGTGCTACTGATTTTGTAAAAGCTGCGGTACGCATGGTGGGTGAAATTTATAAAGAAGGTATCAAATATAAAAAATGCGGTGTAATACTTACAGGTCTTGAACCAAAGTCTGGCCATACCTATGACCTCTTAACCGACTTTGAGCACATAGAGAAAAAGGAATGTTTGATGAAAGCTATGGATGGTATCCATAGTAAATTTGGAAAGAAAAAAATAGGTATCGGACCGTGCTTTGTTCCTGGTCGGAATTGGTCGATGAGTAGGGATAAATTGAGTAGAAATCCATTCCGTTGGGATGAGTTGATAGTGATAAATAATTAATATTATTATATTCTTAACAACATATTCAGTTTTTAGAAAAATCAAAATGTCAAATAGAAATGAAGACTTGGAAAAACTTTACGCACTAGTTGAAATGACTATGTCTAGATTAAACGAGCAAGCTCTTAGTGTATTTGGTTCTCCTAAGTTTGCAGAATTAGAAAGACTTATTAAACAAGCTTTGATGTGTATAGAGTATACGCAGAAGTGTGGTTACTTTCTTCCTTATAGATCAATAAAAGCATTAATATTAAAATGGGATATTTTTAAGGATTTCTTCCCTATAAATCATGATAAATATCGAGAAGAAGATACAATAAATATTGAAAATGAATTAGATAAAATTAGAAAATTAACCAATGTACGTTTACAAAATTATTCCTTCGGTGAAGTCAAGAAGGAAGATTTTAAAAATCTTTTAGAAATGATTGAAAAAGAATTTATTGCAAATAGTGTGGATTACCCTCCAAATTTAATAAAACTTGCAATTGATATATATACAAATGAATTAATCAATGAAGTAGTAAAAGATAAAATTATTCAAGCATTATTAAATATTCAAAATGAATATATTGCCCATTCATTTTTCTCTACAAGTTCTATTGGAGACCTATATTTATATCTAAGAAATTTTGAGTTTGAGCTAAACAAGGCGGAATTTTCTAATCAAGTAAAAGAACACAATGAAGAAATAAAAGAAATAAGAGGAAATCTTGGATTACAAGAAAATGAAAGCTTAATTAAGGCGTATAAAACTGAAGCCGATAAATATAAACAAAATATATCTAACTATACTTATAGTATTATTTTTCTTTTTTCTGTAATTTCAGCACTAATCTTATTCAATATAATAATTTATAAGAATGACTATGATTGGCACAAATACGTGTTTTTTGTAACGTTTATATTCTCTCTAACAGGATTTTTAGCTTTTCTCATAAAAGAGAGATCTAGATTAGTATCTTTGCAAACTTATTGTATAAAAAATTATTTAGAGCTTACGGCGCTTCCAGACTATATGGCCGAGCTAACTAAAGAACAAGCGCAAACTCTAAGAGTAGATCTAGCTAAATCTTATTTTAAAGGATTTGACGATAATCAAACTAGTTCAAATGATGAAAAGAGCATAACGCAAGTTACTAACAATGTTGATCAATTAGTTAAATCTATAGGTGAAATTAAAAACTTACTGTCTAAACAAAATTAGCCCTACTCAAAAGGCTTTAACGCAAATACCAATATTCACATTATTATTGATCGTATGAACTGTGCATCCTGAAAGCAGATGCACAGCGTTGTTAGGACCAATGCAAACTTAGACCGCTTACAATGAAAGATTTTCATACTACGAGATCCGGTTAGCGATCCAGCCATAAAAGAATTGCTCTTGGCTAGGGTTTCGTTCACAGATTTCTATGTAACGTTGGCCTTGCATGATATTCAGCACTCGAACTAACACCTTTTCACCTTCTTTGCCACGCTTGGCCAAATAAGTTTTTAAAGCACTTAAAGTCACTGAACCATAAACCCCATCAACTTCAAGATCTGGCCATCCTGCTTTACCCTGATTGTTCAATAAATTCAAAGCGCGTTGTAAAAGTGGTTTTGCAAAGCCGGTACCACAGTTCACACCAGTATCTAAAAGCTCTTCTGCCAAAGCAGAGTTAATAGAATTCACCTGGTCAAATCGTGGAGCTGTCCAATAGTTTTTGCGATAAATTGACTTGGCCACATCTAATGGCAAATCACGCATATTACCTTTGAATCCATTTGCTCGAGCAACTGCTTCAGTAATACCGTATTTAGTTGCACCTCCACGGTCTGCGGGATTATTAACATAACCGCCTTCACGTTTGATGAGCTCTTCAAGATATTGTTCAATGTTCATTTCGGTTTCCTTTAGTTGTAAAAAAACCGCCCGAAGGCGGCATTTAAAGTTGATAGTTACTGTTGATTTGAATCTTCAGTTTCTTTCTTTTGTTTATTAGTAGATCCAAAATAGAAGGCAATCACAGCACTTGATAAACCAAGCAATGTACCTAGTGAGACGTTTAAAAGATCACGGTTTTTGTCTGGATATTCAATAAAGAACAAACCAAGAACGCAGAGAAAGGACATAGCAATAACCATGTACGCTAAATATGTCCGAGTGTTTTCACTATTCATCATTACCCCCTTCTAAACGTTTTTTGGTCAGCTCGTATTGCTCCGCTTGAAGCTTATGGATCTCGTCTTTACGCTTTTCATCTCGCCGTTTAAAGTAGAAATTCGTTAGAAAAGTTGCTAAACCCAGCAGAATTGAAAAGGCTACCGCCCAATCAATTTTTCCGACAAATCCGACCAAGCTACCCCCTATTGCATAACCGTAAGTGAATTTCGTAGTTGTAGCTGCGGCAGTACTTGCTGCCACCTCAAACACATTATTTGTTTGACCGTTCATGCATGCCTTCCTCCAGATCATAGGCAATAAAAAAGCACCCGAATTGGGTGCTCTATGTACTTTCAAAGTTTTAAAGGGTTTGTAAAATCTTCCCTCCATTAATCAATTTTGTTGTAAGTGGTGCAACTCCGACAATTGCGGTGCCGCCCGCTCCAGGCTGTCCTTCAGTCGTGCCATGGTAATTCCAGTTCGAAGTACCACTGTTTGTCGACTTGGTACCACGCTGCCCCCAGCCTCCTCCATCACCAGATAAAGGTGATACATAGCGATCGCTATTTGGAGTTCGGTAGCCTTTCCCTGGCGTAACAGCATCAGCATCAGTTACTTTAACAACCATTAGGTACCCGCCAGTAAAGTACCAACGCCAGTCTTGAGTATCATTGTAAATTGGCTGACCTGTCATAACCCGTCCAAAAGGTGCACCAGCTCCACCAGGTACTCCTTGAACTCCATAAGTTAGTTCAGTGTAGATACCACTCGGTGTAGCCCCGCCTCCAGAACCACCTCTAGCTAAAGTGCCTCCGTCAATAATTAAATTCAATTTGCTGTGCCGGTTCATTAAGCCGGGTGCGCCTTGGAACCCATCACGGCGAGTTTTGGTAAAGTTGTAATCCGGATCACTAGACCAGGCACCAAAAGCAAGATGGGGCAAACCTCCATCACCTCCACGCCCAACCACTGAACCTTTAATCGTAAGATTTACAGTAAGACCAGGAGGAAACTCTCCTGTATCAATCGCTGGCAGTTCTGGTGCTGCAGGTACAATAAACTCTTGTTTTGCTGGACTAGAGTTATAGTCAAACTTATAAACCATTCTTGTTTCAGGTCGAAGTGAACTCGAACTCGAAACCAAAGCACCAGCTTCAACAATAAAGCTAATTTCTCCAGTCGTTGGCAAGTCACCTCTTTGCATCTGATATAAACGCGCAAGATTAATATCTAGCTGGTCATATCGAATGTAAATCGGAGAATCATCGACTGGTACATCAATAAAATCCTTGTCGTTGAGGTAATACCGCACATCGTAATTTACTGCTGTAATGGTATTTGAGAACTTATCAACTGGATCCTTCTTTGCTACCAGATAAGGCAAAGAGTCTTTCGTATCATCATTAACAACTGTATAGATCGTATTTACAAAATCATCCGAACTCAGCTTTAAAGCGCCATTTGGCAACCGTCCTAAAACTACTTTGTTCTTAGCAGATCCGGCAGTAATAGGAAGTAGATCAACGGTACCATCGCCCATCTGCAAATAAATCATGTAGCTCTTGCCAGCTATGAAATCGACATCATGGCTCAATGTAAGAATCAAACCCTCTTGTTTAACCACATCACCGCTTTGATGGATACCATTGCGATAATCAGCTACAGCAATACGGTCACGCAAAACCAGTAATTCCGATTCTGGTGCTGCATCAAAGGTAATGGATTTGCGCTGAAAGCGGAGCTTGTTCCAGAGTCGGTACGCATTAAAACGGGCTTGCCATTTGTTACGTACACCAACAGATTTAACTTCTTTGGGGTTCTTGGCTCCCTTATCCGGCAAATAGATATTGATACGGCTATCATCAGCCGGATCCGTATATTCATAGATCAACCCATCATAGTCATCCATCATGCCAAGCGTGAGATCATGCTTATAACTATCCGGGATGATATTCCTGAAATTAAACAGCAACACCGAATTATCAGTTGGTCGTTCAAAGTAGATCTTTAGCTTGTTGTTCTGTCGATATGCTGTACAAAACACAGCATCACAAAGATTAGTAACCAGCTCTTCAAATGAAAGATTAGTGTCATCAATGGTTGTGCAGAACTCAGCCGCTAAAGGTGTACCGAAGTAATCGACAATATCGTTATAAGTACGATAGATGTTTTCAATATCAATTTCGTCGATCGTACGACGACCAATCTTGTCATCGAGCGCCATAGAAACCAGTGCATCTGCAAAACTAGATGTTGGAAACAACTCTGTCGTCATTGCTCCATTTTTATAGGTGGGCAACATCCGCTGAAGATCAAAATTGATCTTGCGCGACTTAACAGATAAAGCTCCAGTCGTTGCATATGTACGTGCACGAAAAACTGTTTCATGTTCATACATCGTGCTTTGCAATGGAAATGCACCGTATAAGGCTTGCCACTTCACTTCATCAACTACGGTTGTCACAGCTGGAGTTGGTGTTAAACGTCGAGCACGTACGCTACAGCGCCCCTGGAATGTGACCATATCGAGCGTTGCACCGACAGTTTGCCGTGACTTAGCTGAACCCTTGAGAATGATCTGCTTTAGCATTGGGTTGCCAATAGCTGCGCCAGACTCATTCACTGGAGTTACTTCAACTTCAATCGTGACATTGACTGCCGCCTGATTACCTCCTGAAGAGACTGTATAAAGCCCATTATTCGCGACAAAGTTAAAGATGACTCGACTACGTTCAAGGTTGTCCAGAATAAAGGGACCGATCCACTTTTCACCGATGGATGAAAGCTTTGGAGATATAGCACCTGTTTGCTGGTTAGTTAGTTCTTTTAGCTTTAGCCAGTTCGGATTTACTGCTGCCGGATTTGATAAGGCCATTCGGTCATCAGCAACGGATAAAACGCTGTACGTACCGTTTAAATCGTATGTTTGCCCGTTATAAGTAAAAGAAGCATTAGAAATATCAACTCGGTCATTGCTGACAAACTTAGTCGTTAAATCTGTATTGTTAGCTGCTGCTCGCAGGATCTCGTTTGGGTATGCAAATTGAAGATAATTTGTTCCCTCTAGACTTTGAGTGTCGGCTGGTCGCAAGATCTGGCCATTAACCGAGTTTTGGTGCTGAACAGTTAAAGGTGGTGTTGTAATTTCGCTACCAATCGAAAAATAAGGTTGGCCAGATACAATATCAACACCAGGACGAAAGACCTCTACCGATGCCCCTGCAATGTCGACAATATTGGTTTCACCATCGTAAGCACCTTTGATATGATAGTGACCACGCCCTATACAGCCAACAAGATGTTCAACTTCGACGTTGTTTTCATAGACCTTGTAAGGCACAGCAATTAGATCAGCTGTATCCCAAGCAGCACCATAAATATCAGCAATACGGCCATTCACCCGCATTTTGTTTTCGCGGTTTGAAAGCTCATTATTTGCAGATGAAGATTGGTTGTTATTCTGAGTGGTTTGAGCAATTGACGGTGCGGGCATTAAAAATGCAATCGCCACACTTAAAACAATAGAAACGATAGCAGCAATAAGTGCAGGCATCCCTTTCGGGTTTTCAATCACAATGAAAGTGCCCGGCAAGAAATCAAGCTGCTTTAAATCGTGCGCATTCTTAGGGGTAACTTCATTGGCAAAAGAGATCTCCGCATGATCCATATTGCTTGATGTATGAAAAATACGGACATGTTCAGGCAGATTTTCATATTTTGAAGTAAGCCATTGCCCGATAGTTTCTGCATGATCAATTGTCTTCTCTTCAGACAAAGGATCTTGTTTATAAATAATCTTAATCATAGTAACTAACCCGACTAAACCCCATTGCTTTAATGACGTCTTCAGCTAAATAAGTGACTCCACTCTCCATCAGGTGTAAAACCTTCTGCCCACGAAAAAGCCCCACATGCGGGGGCTTATTTCTTTGTCTTGGATGGAAGGCGACTATGCAACCTTCCTTGGGCATGGGCAGAGGATTTAAGAGTTTTAATCGAGAGACTTTAAATTCGATATGGCCTTTAGGTTGCATAAATAAATCCAAAGCTTCACTCCGATCTACTCCATATAGATCTAGAGCGGCTTCATGTGCAAAGTGAACACAGTTGTAGTGCTCTTCGTCGTATTGCTTATCAAGCAAATGATCATGACTTTTCATACAGCCCCCTTCAGCCCACTAAACCGATCCAGTGAGAAAATGTCACCAGTTTTGGAAGTATTTAAACGAGGGGATTCAGCTTTAAATGTCACGGCTTTATTGTTCATTGAAACACCAGCAAGTTGAAGGCCAAGCAAATAATGGATTGGTGTATTCAGGTTGTCTGAACTATAGAGCCGATAATTAACAGTAGGTTTCACATCTGCAAATTGGCCTTCCAGCACTCGCTCAAACTCATCCGGCAATATATCGCCAAGACCAGAAACTGAGACAGTTAAAGTCTGGTCCAGATCACCTAACATTCCGGATCTTTGAATCGTTAATGGCAAATATTCATAGTAGAACTGGCCTGACCCTTCTTTGTGCTGTACATAGACACCTCTGTCGTCATTACGAACAACACGATAAGTGTTTAGAAAAGATGGGTGTGATAACTCAATACATTCCAGTTGATAGATATCGACTTTACGATTGAGAAAGAACTTGGCGTATTCGTTATCCATTAGACCTCCCAATCTTTAATCAATGCGGCATCAGCTGTAAGGTTCGGCTGGTTCTGAACAACTTCAATCTGGGCAGTTACCCGGTAAAGATTTCCATTCACCTCGTTAGTCTTGAATGAGTTGGGAATGAAGTTGCATTGATATTGCTGGCGCGCTCCCTGATCAATAACAAGATCCGCATAAAATGATGCTGGCTTGTTTTGGTAGACCCGCCAGAAAGCCATCATCTTATTGAAATCGGTTTTACTTAAATTCCAGTTCACATCGACAATATGGCTATTTCGCTTCACATCGATGTAATAGCGTCCTCGCCCTCCATCCATCTGCTGACGCTTTACATCATCACCCGGTGTTACGCCATAGCCATTTGTTTGAGGATTTAGCTTTAACTTGTACATAACTTTCCTTCAGGTAATAAAAAACCACCTCGAAAGGTGGTTTTATGCATTAACGGTTCCGTCTTGTAGTCGTATTCTCAGTCAAAGAACGACTAATTAAAGAGTTTGGATTTTTAATATCCTCGCTTACTAATCTTGGTACCGCTCTTGGGAGTTGGTTATCCAGCTCTTCTTTAACGATAATCCGCACAGTTTTTTCATCCAGTTGTTCAGCTTCAACTGTTGCTCCACTTACCTGATTCACAACTTCAATCTTGAAATTGATAGTTGGAGAAGATTGCTCAAAAGAAGGCATAATCTCAGCCTGTGGGCGTGGTGATTGCCCCAAAGTGAAATCCTGCACATCTTCAAGATTTGAACGATCCTGAACTAAACCATTTGAAGAGAAGTAGACTTTTCCGTCGTGGTATAGACCTGAGTTAGACGAAGTAGTTGGATTGGTAGAACTTGCATTACCCTTATAGATAATCTGATCATCTTGATGAGACTGATTAAAAATATTCGAGTTACTTTGACTATCATTAAAAGCTTTTGAGCTTAAGAAAGAACGATTAAAGACATTCTCTGTAGAAGTGTTGTTTTGAGCATGGTTATTGATAAATGCTTCAGGACCTGAGCTCTTACGCATATTCTCAACTAAACCAACTCCACCCCAACGGCGGATGTCATCCTGTGACCAGACCACCTCGCCTTTATGGACGATGCCAGCAGGATCATATTTTCCACCCGCTCCAGTGTAGCCACCGTCTGCAAAGCCCTGGTCTTTGATTGCCCTGATGTTTGCAATAATACTGACACCTTGAGCAACTGCCCCAGCAATTAAAGGTAAGTTATAAGGAAAACCAACTTTTGCAGCTGCTGCAATATTCTGTTGAATAGCAAGACCAGCAGCAGCAATTGCATAAGCTTTATCGGCAGCAAACATGAGCTTGTAGGCTTTGGATTGTTCACCAAACATAGAACCGAACATCGATGTAACTGAACCCATCATTTGCCCACCAAGAGCAATTTGGGTGTTTAGTCGATCCTGCTGATATTTGTCTTCAATATCCTTAGTGTTCTGGGCATATTCGTTGTAAATTTGACTTCTTTGCTCTTGAGCAGCTTGAATAATGGCAGTCTTCTGATTTTCAAAGTCCTGTTGCTGAATTAATCCAGCTTCCATTTGTGCATTCAAGCCATCCAAACCGTTTTGTTCGTCTAAATCAGCTGCTGCATATTGGCTATCAGCTAAGTCATTGGCAGTACCTAAACGGCTAAACCGTTCCTGATCCTGTCTGTAGAACTCACTGGTACCATTCATATCAGCCTGAATACCGCCCCAGTTTTGAACAGCATTATTTACTTTGTCGCGTGTTTCTTTGTCCTGGGTAGCTTTAGATAATGCGATTAGCTTTTGACGCTCTTCAATAGAAAGCTTTGTATTCTTAAGAATCTCCTCCCGTTCGAGTCTATAGCGTTCCTGCATAGCTTGAGTTTCGGAAAGCAGAGATAAACGAGCTTGAAATAAGCGTTGTTCTTGGGCCAACTTCATAAGCGCGCTTTCTTGCCGATATTGCTGTTCCAGCAATTCCACTGCCTGTTTCTGTTCAGACTTACTTAATTCAATGTCATGAGCTGCATTGAACTTTTTACGGTTAAAGCTCTCTTCAAGTAACTGTTCCTCGGTTTTCTGGAACTCCTTATAGTCCTCTAGTTTGCTTCTAATGGCTTGTTTGGCGATCGCAATATCATTATCAGCACGGCGCTGTAATTCAGCCTTAATTTCAACAGTACGTTCTGGAGTAAAGCCGGCTTTATCAACATCCTCCAGTCTAACCGTTAAGTTATTCTGAATCCGCTGTACTTCAGTGGCTACTTCGTTTTCAAGAGAACGTTGAGAATCTAGTTGACGATCAAGTTGCGATTGGATATCACCTGAAGCTTTATCACTTCCTTTACTTGCCCCACCTTTAACCTTGCTTTGCATACTTGGTGATTGGTGAAGAAGTTTTAGGGATACACCATCTTCAAATATCACCTCACTGACATAACCACCACCTTTACTATCGTAATGGGTCTTAATGTCCTTCACCGCAACATTAGTCGTGATTGGTGTACCTTCAGGCATTGAAAAATCAATACCCTTATGAAAAGAAGAAGCCCCTTTGGTAGGGGCTTTTCGTGGACCATAATTTGAACTGATCTTATAATTGGATAGTGGCTTTCCACCTGCCTGCAAGCGGGCAAGATGTTCATTAGAAACCTTCTGCCCAGACATTGAACCGCCATATCTAACATCAAGATGTGGACCTGTACCTATACCTGATTGGCCAGAAACACCAACTAGGCGTTTTGTGATTTTTTCTTGCTTTGCAAGTTCACTTGTATGCTTACGCTCAGCTGCAGTTAATTCATCCTTCTTATCTTTGAGTACATCGAGAGCTTTTTGAGCTTTTGCAACCTGATCCATCTCTTCTTTTGAAATGATCGCTGTTGTGCCAGCAGGAGCAACAGCTTGTTTGGCTTTTTGTAACTCGAGTATTTTCTTAACCGTTTCTTCACTATAACCAAGATTTAATAAGGCCAACTCCTCATTGGATTTCAGCACTTCATTGCGAAGACTATCAAAATAACCTTTCTGAGCTTTAGCCGCCTTTTGAGCTGCACTTTCATTTCCATTTAAAGCCTTAGTGTTTTCATTAATGCCAGTTGCTGCCGTCTGAGCCTTATTTCCTGAAAGTTCTACTTCAATATTAAGTATTTTAAGAGAATCTTTAGTGGTTTTAGCTGCCTTAGCATTTTTTTCAAACTCTGAAGTATTATCTTTAAATGCGTTATAAATATCCTTACTTATGCGCAGATCGTTAAAACGTTTAACTGCCTCATTCATGCTAATGGTGCCATCTTTCGCCTCATTAACTACCTGAACAATATCTTTATTACCCTTATAAAGTTGGGCAATCGCATTTAATTGAATATTGATCTTACTACTAGATTCAGCAAGTGCCTTATTCTGGCGCTCAAAAGCAGAAGTCATATCATTAATGGCCGAGTCCTTTTCTAGTCCACGTAAAGCCAACAATTCATCTTTTGCTCTCTTAGCTACAGCAGCTTGTTCTTCTAACTTCTTGTTAGCCTTATCTGCTTTATCCTGAAAATACATATAGCCCGCTGCTAAGGCTGTAATTCCAAGAGTAATTGCGCCAATTGGTCCACCTACTAAACTTAAAGCACGGCTTCCAAGTGTAGCGACCCTATTTAAATTTCCTTGAGCAACGGTATATGCAACAGTCGCTGCGGTGGCCTCTTTTAAAGCTACACTATGGGCAACTTCTGCTGCGGTCTTGCGCTGTACAGCTACTGCACGTGCATCAGCAGTAATTGCTGCATTGTATTCCGCTCGAGCTAATCCTATTTCTGTTAAAGCTAATGCAGCAGATTGTCTTGCTCGCATTGCCTCTACACCAAGTAACTGAACTTGGGATTGCGCTTCAGCCAAATTTGCAGCTCTTTGTTGTGCAGATGCCACTATGCTTGCCTGAATGGCAACAGTTTTTGTTAAAACTGCTTTCGTCATCAAGCCGATTCCAAGAACAAAAGCACTATCTACAATTAGATCGAGATTCTCTGCCAGAATTTGTATAGATCCAGCTAAAGTTTGAGCTGCACCAGAACCCTGCCCGGTTTCACCGACAAATTTAGTAATGCCATTGCTTAACATCTCTAAAGACTGAGCAATTGTTTTATCAGTTTTTCCATAGAGCTCTTCAACACTATCACCAGCTTTTAACAAGGCTTTAGTGATAACTTCTCCAGTTAGCTGCCCATCAAGCATCATTTGGCGGAGTTCACCACGGGTTATTCCTAACCCTTTTGCCATAGCATTTAATAAGCCACCAGCTCCATCTACAAGACTGTTAAACTCTTCTGCTCTTAAAACACCACCATCTAAAGCTTGTCCATACTGGAATAACGCCGCAGAAGCTGATTCAGCATTTGAACCACTAATAGCAACAGCTTTTGAGGTAATTTCTGTAAGTTTTGCAGTTTGTTCTTGAGTTAAATTTAGAGTCTTAGCATTTGACATATATTTGGAATAGACATCATTAACAGCTCCCCAAGAGGAAGCAGAACGCTGTGCAATTGCAAAAGTATCATCCATTGCCTGATTTAATTCTTCCTGATTATTAGTAACTAATTTCAGTTTGTTATTAATACCAGTGTAGAGATCCATCTTGCTAATTGCAGATCCAATGGTTACTACTCCCGCCATGTAACCTGCTAGCGAGCGCGTTGCTATGGACATTCGATCCATAGACTTAGTCGCAAAGTCACCGTTCTTTTCTATGCTATTAAGTTCATTGCCTAAATTACGCGCATTGCGTTCAGCATTTTGCGAATCAATAACAATGACCAGACGAGATTCTTGTGCCATTTTACTTTCCTCTAGGCAATAAAAAACCCGCCGTAGCGGGTTAAAGATTTAGCTTAAAAACTATTTAGTTCGGACCATTAAAAAAATTAAGAAAATGATTCATCCCAACTTTGTCGTAGTTTTTCAGCTTCATTATCAAGACGTTTATATTCATTAATACTTTCGACTTCTTTATAACGTTTGCTATCAGTTTCACTGAATTGACTTTCGGCTGTACCTACAATTGTTTTGATATCACTATTTATAAAGAAATTTGAGCCATTCAAGTCAGATATAGGAATATTGACTCCAAGATTGATATCATCACCATCATTAATCAATTTATATAGAAAAATGTTTAAAGGCTTTGGACTAGTTTCAGTATTATTCAATCTAACGATGTATTTACATTGATAAAGCCCTCTGATGGATGCGCCAAATGAGTTCTGTGCTTCATAATCAATGTTTACTGACAATTCTCTAAAGCGTGCTTTTTCAGTTTTTATATTTTCTTCTATGATTCCATTTTTAGTAATTAAATCACCAAATACGCTATTAATATCTTCAGCATTCGCGGTATTGGATGAAATATTTGCAGCACGTACTTTAAGACTTGAAGGACTTTTCAAAGAGTCAGTTAAATAATCAACACATTTACTATAAGAAGTATTGAGTAAGTTTTTATCAAATCCAGTTTGTGTTTCTTTGCATCCTGCTAAACCGATTAATAAACATGAAAACAATAATCTTTTCATAAAAATAGCCATTTAAATAATGAGTAAAATTTAACAGTTAGCATAATAAAAAACCACCCGAAGGTGGTTTAATTATTATTCATATTTTTATTGAGTTCATGTCCTACTGCGGTACCCACACCCTCTCCAGCATTAGATAAATATCTAAAAACTTTTGGTCCTACTAAAACAGCCAGAATGATCAAAACAACTATCCAAAAAACCTTTCTCATGTGTCACCTAAGATTATCTTTGATATAAAAATGTATCAAGAATACAAATTATTAAAGCCTTAAGTGATAAAAATCAACCACAATTAACTACAAAAGTTTTTTTATAAAAACTAATCACAGCCTCAAAATCTCTAGTTAACGTTTGTTCGTTGTAATCTTTTGGTGAAAGCTTGAGTAGAGCTGGCATGTATTGTTTTTTGTATACCTCAGGGTAGGTCTTGCACAATATCTCACGCTTCCGTTGAAGTGGAATATCTCGATTTTCTAGGTCATCGAGCATCTTCCCTATTTCTTTATCTGCACTCATAAATTGAGCTTCAACCGAAGGAGGCAGTGCCTTACTTTCCACTTGTTTAGTGCAACCAACTAAAGTTAAAGAGATCACCAAACAAGAAGATAAAAAAATTGATTTTCTCATCTTCCGTACTTTCTCATTTTTAGACGATCATGCAGCCCAATCACTTCAAAAAAACCATGAACAGCAATAAGCAATGGTAATACAACTACTCCCCAACGCAGTGTGTCAAAGTTTCTGAATATAATTTCATATAAAGGATACGTATTCAGGATTTGAAGGTTCGCAAGCCACTTTAAACACGGAAAGAAAAGAAAAACCACTGCCACTATCAATACAAGATAAACCATCATTAAATAGAATACCCTTGGAAATTCTTCAAAGAAGTCATTTAATGCCCACAACTTATCTATAATTTTTTCAAACATACTTTCCCCAATCAAATATAAAGTTATTAAAATTAATTATTTATAGGTTGTATCTTACACAAAACAATAGATTAGGAAAAGATAGATATTAAAAAACCACCCGAAGGTGGTTTTTATCAAACAAAACTAACTAAGCTATTTCACAATTACTTTGATGCCAAGAATGATTATTTCCATAAGAGAAACTAATTTCACTTGGAACCAATATTCTTTCTTGATGATTAAGATTTTCAATTAACTGTCTTAATTCACCGTCACCTTGTACATGCTCTTGATATAAAGCACGAAGTAATAAATCAGTTGGTTTTCCAATTAACGAACGGCCAGCTTCCCAATGTCGAATACTTGATTCACCAACACCTAAAAGCCCCGCAAGGTTTTTTTGCGATAAATTTAGCTCTTTACGAAGAAATCTTATTTCTTCACCATTGAGTTCTGGCTTATGAGTTATTAAATATAGGCCAATGGCATTATGGAGTTCATGAACGGATTGGATCGAAACCAATTCGCCAAAATCCTCATCATTTTCAATAGTAAAACCATTCTGTAGCCAAATATTACTTAAGCCACTTTCTTCATAGTGATACATAATTTAGCCTACTCTTAAAATGTAGTAACTACGACTGAAAGGTCACCGTTCGCGGTCTCTTTAAATGCAACTGTAGCGGTAATATATTCACCAGCAGTACGAACAGAAACATTTGCTTTACAAGTTCCACGAGCATCTAAATACGGTCCCTCAGTGATGTCTCCATGTTCAAAACAGCAAATAATTTGCTTCATGGAGATACAGCGTTCTTTCATTCTTTCTTTTGCATGTGTGGTTAACTTGATTCTGCTAGTATCTCTAGCAGATGCTCTAAGTTTTTGTTTAGCTTCAGTTAATGTTAAACACATACAAGCAAACACCAAGGTTCTCAAAAGAGTAAAAGAATGCTGAACCGTCAAATATTGACGGTAAGGTGATTATTCATCATTTGATAATCACGTGCAATACCTTAAAGGTAATTTTCTGTCAATCCAGATCAAGTATTTTGTAACAACGACTGCGTTATTTTGAGTCTCATTAAGAACAACTGCTTAATTGTTTGACGCTTTGACCTGTTTGTACCTTGCTACACTTGGCAATGCCTAATTTCGTCACTTACTTTTGCTTTTGGTTGAAATCTTCTTATGAGCTTCTTCAATAAATAAATTGTCTAAAGCAAATATACAGTCATTGAAGATATGAGCATCAACAGGCATATCATTATGCTCAGCATAGACATTGATTGCCTGCTGATCTAAAGATAACGGAATGCCCTGCTCATAACGCCTAGATCTGCAAATAGTACTAAATGCCGAAAGAATAGATTCAGCCGCATAAGAATATTCTGGAGGGTCAGGAATTCGACCACCTAAGAACTTGATTTGTTCGATTTCGTGCGGCGTTTTTGACGCATACGATTTTTGGTATTTGTAGAGCTCGATGACTTTCCCAAAATCATCGCCTTATCCTTATCAGCTTCTTCTTGGATCTTTTGTGCTTGCTCTTTCACGAATAACCAAATTGAAATACCAATATCACCAAGGTTAAAAAGCTTTGATGCATTCTCCGGTGTATAAGGCATTTCAGTTTCTACAGTCTTTCCAGCAACAACTTGTGCAAATACCACACCTTTCCAGTCCTCAATTAAGTGAGCTGCGCAAGCATCCATCAAAAGCTCATGGTACAGTTTTGCTGATGGATCGTTCGCCATCACGTCATAACCTTTAGATGAGATTTGATTACCTGCACGTTCAATGGCCACCTGAAAAGGTTTATATGCGATACCACGGACTTTAAACTCTGCCTGCACTTGACCATTTGCGCCTTTAAACTCACACCATTTAGACACTTCTGAGCTTTGAATAATTCCGACTTTTAAAGCCATACCTACCTCTAAAATTTAAGAAATAAAAAGCCCACAGGACTCCATGGGCTTTATTGATTTAAGTTGAATTACACAAGAGCACGAACAATCGTTGGAGTTGTGCGGACTTGGGCAAAGCTGATGTCTAAAGTGATGATGTCATCACCACCGCCGTCTGGGTGATTGGCTTCCATTACTTCTAATTGAGGGAAGTTGAACGAGTATTTACTTCCTTTACTGTCTTTAATATCAAAGGTCAGTGTAAATACATCTCGGGTTTTAATGGCATCAATCCAGCCTGCCGCAGTTGCCGAGAACATGAATGAAGCATTTGCTTCGATATCCATCATTTTTTCAAGATAAAACTCTGGAGTGTATTTGCCTGAACCGATACAACGGATTGCTTCCAGATTATTGTTAAGAGAAAGCGTGAGTGACTGCAAACACGCCTTACCTTGAATAGATTGCCCATTAACAAGTAAGTTTTCAACGTTTGGCATGCTGACCAATGGACGGCTTGAAGCAGCTACTGGATTGGTAACTGGGTTTACTTGCTGACGGGTAAATGAATTACCAACCAAGCCAAAGTTACCAGTAATCTTTCCTGTGGTCTGAATGGTGATTTCACCCGTATTTACCTGAACACCTCGGTAAATAAAAACCTGTCCAACATCTTCAAATACTTTAACCAAGGTAAATGATTTACGTACGGTTCCTCCAAAGCTAAGTGCATTTGCTGCCCAGTTATTAAATGCGAGCGCACTTAAGAATAAGTCAAATGTACCAACTGACAATTCAAACTCTAACTGACCAGCCACCTCAGCTTCAGTGACTACACCACCTTGTCGGAAACGTGAATCTACAACTTCACTACTTTCTTCTGTAGAGACGTTTTCTGATAATCCATCACTCACACGGCGAACGACGTACCAGATTGGATTAGCTGGAGTTGTTCCCAGTACTGCTTCTTCACAAGCATATAATCGAATTTTTGCGCCTGAACTCATTTATAGTTCTCCAAAATTTAGGCATAAAAAAACCCGCTTCATCAGCGGGCCGTTTAAAAAATGGGTGTAAAAAAACCGCTAATTAAGCGGTCCTTTAAAGAGTTTCATCAGGATTTGAGGATTCAGGCGGTTCTATACCATTAAGTGCCGCAGCTACCGCTTCGGATAAATTGGTAGGTTGAAACTCGACGGGTGTTTCACTCACTGGTTCCTCAGGCTCTGGCTCAGGTTCTTCATGTAATCGGATATCAATCCAGCGCGACTCAGGAATATCTACTGGATTATCAAAATCAGGAACGATTGAGGCGGTTTCGATATCAAACTTTTTCTTGTAGGTTTTTACTGAAATGTCGCCATCTTCAAGTTGCTCATAAGACACTGCTACAACAACATTGCCGTTAGCATCTTTAGGCATTTCGATATACCAGCCTTCTTTAGCAAAGCTTAAAGAGTCTTTAATCAGATAATCACCAATATCTAACTTTTCAAAGCTAATCGGCTGTTTAGATGCATCTTCATTGAGCTCAAGGGAATCTGCAAACAGCCTTGCAATCGGTGAAGCTGACTTATAAACCCCGTTTGAATCGACTGTAAAGCCTTTTGAACGCAATTCACCTGAAGCTTCAACAGTAACTAACTTTCCACTGGTAGCACCGTTATCTGTAACATAAACAATAGAATTTTTACTGGTATAAACAATTTGCTCTGTTTTACTTAGAGTATTAGTAGTAGGGTTAAGACTCCATGCGATTACCCCCATGAAATTTGCACGAGTTGAGGTGTAGTACGGTAAGAATAACTCCGTTCCTGTAAGTCCTCCTCGCGTAACCACAATCGAAGGCGCATAACCAGCTACAACTGGATTTGTATAAATACTAGACGGGGCATTTTTAAAGCGTGTTTTTTGGGTACCTGACCTATAAACTAAATCTAGGTCAGACTCTGGTTCTGCCATTGGCGATCCACCATAACCAAAATCAGCAACACCATAAGATCCAAAAGTAACAACCTCACCGTTTGCAGTACCAACATTTTTTGTTGCCGCTGTACCTAAACCTGCAACCTGACTAAAGTCTGGCGTTAGATTTGGAATACCGGAAGCAAAAGGCAGCATAAATTGCCGCTTGCCTTGAGCAGAGTTATATTGAAAGGGCCGATGATCCCAAGAATATTTAAAAACTAGATTTGCCATTATGTAGTTACTCCATCAATGACTTGGAATGTCAGAGTTTCAGTATGTTGGATTACTCCGCCTACCACGGCTTTGATATCCATCTGACATAAACCTAAAGGCCAAGCTGTAGTAGTTGCACTCGACTTCACGTTCAACCAGCCTTTCTGGGTCGCTTGGCTCAGTGCAGCGCAAGTTAAAGTTGCTACAGCGGTACCATCCAAAGTTTTGACCTGAGAAGTAAAGGTATAACCCGTTAAATCAATTGCACGGCGAACATCATTGGCAGGATATTGCAGGGCATCATCGGTATCGACCAACTGCAAATTTAAGTTAAATGTGTCACCACGCTTAAAAACATGATTGCTCATAAGTGATTCCTATAGACATAAAAAAACCACCGATGAGGTGGTAGTGAGTAAAACTAAAAAACCACCCTAAGGCGGTTTAAATATAATTTGAGTTTAAATTTTCACTTGGATGAGTTTTTTACAACGTTCTGTTTCTATTTGCGAAAACTTCTCTAGGGATTCATAGCTATTAAATTCTTCCTTTACTGGCACTCTGTAAATATTTTCAACTAATTCAAGTACAACCTTCTTCTCATTATTTGTTAGCTTATCAAAGGGAATGTCCTTATTTACTTCAACTTTTGAAAGTCCTGCTTGTCTTTGAGTCATCATGATGAAGGCCATATCACCAATAATATTGCAATTATCTTCTCGGTCGACCTCGGCGTTTGCATCTAAAGCAAAAAATAGAAAGGCCACTGGAATTATTTTTAAGTATTTCATCTGTATATCAATTCACCGTAAATCCTATGGTTACATTGTATTGCACAAAATCAGCATCTTTACCAACTTTAATCGATTGCCCACTCAAACACTCCAAATCATCAAAAGAATAATGTTCAAAATGTGCCAATAAAGTATCACCGAGAATAGTTAAAGCTTTTTCTCCAGTATGAAGTCGATCAAAACACTGGACCATGATGTTACCAGTACGACGGGTGCAAGGTTTACCTGCAATGCCAGAAGTAAAACTCTGACCTCCAGCAATAGTAAGACTACACCACAAACCTTCCTTTGGAACCGTAAAGCCTGGCGCATTTGGATATTGGATTCTGTCTTGAGAAATCCCTGTGAAGCTCATCATGCGGTCAATAATAGCTTGTCTAGTTTGCTCTAATGTCATTGCCATCTTAACCACCATACTTTTGAGTAATATAAGTGAATGTTGTGCTGTAGATACCTTGTGGTGCTTGATCTGACCAACCGTTATCTAAGCGTTCAGCATATGGCTGGTTGTTCTGGATATAGACCAAATTACCAAGCTTAAACTTCACAGCTTGAATGGCAGCATCCTGAACGGCATTTGTTTCAGGTCCACGTATACCAAAGTCACCAGATCCAATTGAAACTATATGAGAAGAACGATAAGCACCGGTATCAACTGGACTTGAAACAACTAATGATTGCACTGTATCCATCGTGATTTTCTTTACCTGGTCTTCTGCTGTTTTAGTCACATCAAAACTAAAATCAGTTGGTTTTTTCCCCTTCCATCCCATGCTTTACCTCACTTTCTTCGTACATTTCGAAAAGGTCTTGAGCGATTGCTTGAATTGAGTAAGCTTCAAATTCTGAGCTAGGTTCTTTTTCTCCCATTAGTTTTCTGATTTTTTGCCAGACGTGGACAGCTTCATGTAAAAGCAACCCATAAACTTCAATAGGCTTTCTTTCTGAGGTGTCGCCAAGCTGGACAATTGCATACGTGCCATTGAAATAATAATCAACCTGAGCCGCTGCTCCTTCTATAGAGATGAACTGATCAACCTTATTCATATCCTCAAATAGAAGATCCATGTGTAGTTGATTTCGAGCCAGCGTGTAATGCACATGTTGAAACGGCGAGATGCGCCATAAAGGAACGTAATCTGTGCTAACCATGGGTTATCCTTTTCAGCTTAGCAAAGGGGTTTCAGAAGCCTCTCTGCCGTCAAATGCGTTATGAATAAAAATGCCATCCACATATTGGGGATGGCATTCGCAATGAAAAAATGAATGAGGTTTTAAATCATCGTCAGGTACAACCTGAACGCTGTCATAAAACTCATGTACTGCCCAAGTCATATTTACTCCATTAAAAAGTCCGCTGAAGCTGGTTTAACTAAATTTTTGATTTTATATTAGTAACTTGATTGTTAATTTCATCAGAAATCTTGCATATTTCTAAAAATTTTTCATCATATAGATCTGAATATTTTAAATATTCAGATCTATAATAATCATTATCAATTAAATACTTTTTATTAATTAAATTAAATGTAAAATACTCCATCAAATGTAAATCATCTAGAGCTATGTTTGAACAATCTTTAAGTTTAATGACTAACAATTTAAAAGATTCTATTTCTTTATTTAAAACTAAAAACTGATTACCAATACGTTCCAACTCAATGTTTTTTTTCAGTATTAATTGACGGTCTTCACTACCAACAAACTCATCAGAATTGTTTATTTTCTTTTTAACAATCTTAGTATGATATTGACCTAAATCATTCTGAATACTAAAAGATAAATTTTTAATATCATCTAAAAGTTGATAGGTTGCCTTAATGTGATGTTCAACTCTCCAGTCACTAAACAATACGAATGCTGCTACTGGAGCAAAAAAAGCTGCAGTTATGGTTAATGCATCTTTTAAAACCTCATAAAAAACTGCAGAATCAACTGGTTTAGTTAAATCCGATTTCAAAATAAAACCAAATATTAAATATGTTAAACAGAATAAACCTAGCCAAAAGATTGTGAGCTCTATTTTTTCTTTAAGTTTTTTTCTAGCCATGTATCCCCCTAATTTAGAAGGATATTAGACCAAGTATTTAAACCCTTCTCAACTGACATTTCCAAATAGTAGAGGCAGGATCCTGCTGAATATGGATTACTTTGAATGAGCCTAACGCTGTTAGCCATTCATCATCAATTATAGGCACCATGGTTACTTCATTTTGCAGCACGGTCGCTTTTTTATCTGTAGCTAGTACTCCGAGTGTCTGGATCTCATATTGACTATATGAGCCAAACAGAACGCCACGGCCAGAATAGTTTTCCTTACCTTCAACGTAGGTTTCTGTCTTAGGATCCCAATTTGATTTAGTGACTCGCTCACACGTAAATGTATGAATGGCGTCTGCTAAATCATCATTAAATGCTTCGGCAATTTCTGCCTGAATTTCGTCACGTAAGCCCATTAAATTTTCCTGACAAAAAATACGCGTTTACGTTTGCAATATGGCTTGATCAAATCAAGAATAAACTGCTCAGTTGCCGTTAGTTTTACCGATCCGTCTTGATATTCTTTTTCAGTCTCAACCGTATCAGCCTTTACTTTCTTGCGCTTTAATGCCTGTTCCTGACCTTGGTATAGCTCTCCCTTCATGATGCCCTTGATGATCTGATAAGAGGCAGTTTTGAGGGGTTGAGGTACTGTCGCTACATCCTCATAAGGCTTAACATTACGTGCTAATAAATAAGCCTCAGACATCTGAAGATAATCAGCCTTATCACTGGCAGATAAAGCATCAAAGCCTACTACGTGTTCAATTGCCTCTTGTTCAGTGATAAAGCTCATGGATTATTCCTTTGGTTCTTGTGGAATCAATGCAATTAATTCTGGCTTTAATGCTGATTGCTTGAACTCGATGCCCTTATCAGTTAGGTAAGCCTTGATTTGGTCGACCTTCCAGTTTTCATAATCACCTGGTTTTGGTCCGTCTAAAGGATCAGGAGTTCCTTTACCCGCTTCTAATTCAGCAATTCGTGCTTTCATTGCTGGAATGTCATTTTTAAATGAGGCCAGCTCACCTTTAGCTGTAGCAATTTGATCATCGACAAGTAATGCAGCTTTCTCAGCAACTACTTCAGCAAGTTCACCTTCTAAACGGGTATTTTCTGCTTCAAGCATTTCAACTTGGCCAAGTGCCTCATCTAAGCGCTCTTGCAATTTTAAATCGCCAATTGAACCAGATGCTAAAGCTTCATTTTCTTTAGGAAGTGTAAGATGCCCATAAGCCTGTTTAATCATTTCTGCATTAGGAAAATCATCTTCAACATGCACCAATGAAGCTTCACCAATAACTCCTAAAAATGAAGTTCGGTAACAAGCAGTGTGATCACGATTTTCAGGAACGGAATTTGTATAAATTACTTTCACTTTTATCTCCAAAAACAAAGGCGACCGAAGTCGCCATGTTTATTAAGGTGTACCAGAAATAACTGCAGCAAATGGAACAAGTTTGCGGTCAAATACTCGCTCCCAATTTGCTGGATCTGAATATTGCGCAATGGTTGGTGTTTTGTTCGGATCTTTTTCGCCCTCCCAAGAGAAACCAGCTGGTTGCAAGATATAAGTTTTGCGCTCTACGATAATTTCAGAACCACCACCATTACCACCGAGCTCATCACGTTGGAGACCAACAGGATTCTTTGGAGTACCTTCGCCATAACCAAATGCCCCAGTACCAAAGAACATTGTAAGGAATTGATTTGTGCCATATTTCAGACCATCATCCATAAAGATTGGTTTACCAAGGTAAGTTGTTAAAATGATGTTACCTTGAGAATCTTGGATATATTGAATTAGGTCTTTCTGCACCATCTGTTTCATTACAGTTGAGTGCACACCAATAGCTGCGAACTGATCAGCAGCATCACCAGCAGTAAATGCTGCATCCTGCATAGCATTAGCGGTCATTGTTGCTCCAGCATCAATAACCATATCACCTGAATTATTAGCAATGTTAGAAGCGATAATTCCTCGCGCTGCACCCAATAGGTAACGCTGCCATTGACGCTCCCAATACTTACCATAACGATTACGAATGTGTTGCATCGGCTCGCTATTAGCAAGCTCGGTTGTTAAATCCGCTACGCCATAAGGTTTGTTGAGATAAAGTGTTCGTGCTTGCATACTGCCCTGTGTAGCTTTACCCACTTTACCTTTCTGATCTGGATTATCTGTAGAAGTGTTTGCTTCCTCATTAGCATCCAGATCTTGCCAATAAGAAATTGTTGATGTGCCCTGACCATTGCTTGCAATATCATTCAGAGCATCATTTTTGGTGACAATACCAGACTGATAAACTGCCGTTTTTTCAGGTGAGTTTACTGGGTCTAAAGTTGTGTAGTAGTCACCAACGAAAATATCTTGTAACTGAGTTGCTGGCATATTTAATTACCTTTTGTTTGCAATAATTGTTTGAAAGCTGCTGGATTTTCACGAGCCAAAGCTGCTCGTTCAGCTTCTGAATAGTCAGACCATTTTTTAATTGATGTTCCTGAGCCAGGTGAACCAGAACCATTTGCTTTAGGCCAGAAGTAAGGCTTGCTTTCTCGCAGACCTTCCACCCACTCCTTAGGAGTTACTGGATTAGTGCCATCTTTACCAATTACCACTTCACCATTCGCATCGACAGATACGGCCTTACCGTTTTCATCTAAAGAAAATTGTGATTGTGCTAAAAATGCGATATCTGCTGTTGCTTCATTCAAAGCACCCATTTCAACGGCTGCCTGAACAATCTGGCCTTGAATTACTGACTGACGGAATTTGTTTGCATAACTCTCAGCCTTATCAGCACGCTCTTTCTCTGACTTAAGAACTTTGTCATGCTCTTCACGCATCTTTTCAGTGCGCTTCTGAATAACTTCTTCAATCTTGCCTTCAGCAATAAGTTTGGATTCCTCATCCTGATTTGATTTATCAAGCAAGACCTTGATTGCATCCAGATCTAACCCGTCAACCTTTGATTTCAAAGAACCTAGTTCATCTTTCAACTCTTTTTTGTCTTTGATAAGTTCAGCATTCTTATCTTTAAGACCTTTAACAGCTTCATCAACGGCGGCTTGAATAGCTGCTTTAATTTCAGGATTTTCCAAATCAACTTTAATTTCGTCTGGCATTTAAAAATCTCCTAGAGATACCGCTTTGCGGGTTTATTGGTCGAGCCATCGGCTTTGCTTCAGGCATTAAAAAAGCAGCCATTGGGCTGCTAATCTGTTCATTTAAGAAGGACAATAAGGATTCAGTAATATTTAGTCCTTATCATCACTTTTGTACTTCTCTTCAAAATCATCAATCATTTCCTCAATATAGCTCATAGCATCAGAGCTGTTTTCAGCTAAGATTGTTTCATATTCTTCTATTAAATCATCACCTTTAAGATCTTTTCTAATTAGCACATTTAATTTATTAATTTCTTTAATTACATCTGAGATTCCCTTTAAATAAATTCTGTTTAACCTGCTAACTTCTAAATTAGACTCTTCTACTAAATTTAAATGTCGCTCAGCCAGATCTTTCCTTCTAGTCTCATTATTTACATATTCATCCCAAAACTTCCTATCTAAATCATGATCATAATTTTTAGAAAGCTTGTTGTCCGTTATTAACCTAAATACTCTATTTTTTTCATCTTCATATACATTGATATAAGGCTTAATTGCATTAGACTCATCAGTTAAATCAATTAAATTTTTCCGCTCCTTCAGCATTAAAAAATACAATTTAGAACATACTTTCATTACTTGCATAGTTTGCTTAGTTGTTGTTACATTGGCAATTATCTGCAAACGGTTCATTGAGTAACAAAATTTTAAAAATTGTTCATTTGATTTTTTAAAATCAAATTCTAAATGAGGAACTTGACCTATTAATGAATTAATTTCAATCAACTCATTAACTGCATTTAAATAAATATCCTTTTTAAGGTTAAAAGATCTATCAGTTTCTTTTTGATTTGATTCAAATTCAAAACGTTCATTTTGATTTTTATTATTAAAATAGTTTGTTATCCAAACACCACCTAAACCAGAGAATACACTCATTAATCCAACAATTACAGGAATAAACTTTTCATTGTTTTCTATAGCATAACCTAGAGCTAATAAAAGTATAATAAAAAGTACACTAACGAAAATACCGAAAATAAATCTTAGAATTTTTCTTTTCATCTAATTAAATAACTCCTATAAAATCATATCGATATTACCAAGTATTTTTTATTTACCCAATTCATTAAATATCCTTTCATCCAGCTTTCTTAACTCTTCCAATGTATAAAGCTGCCCTTCAGGATCAAAGAACTTTTCAAAATCAAATTTTCCTTCTTTATAAAGCTTATACCGCTTTGGCCCTAGCCATTCTTTCTGGAAGAAATCATCTGTTTTCTTAAAGAACTCTTTAAATGTTGTATTGGCATCCAATTGGCCGATGAGTTGGCTGCGCTCATCTTTCGGGATGTCTTTCACTGGTCGCTCGTCCATGACAAACGGTCTTTCTCCAACAAGAAGACCATCCTTATCTACAGCAACTAGAATACTGCGGCAATTCGGGTGCAACGGCGGTACACGCTTTGCTGGGTCGTTTATTTCCCAAACGGTACCATCCAAGGAAGCGCAAAGTTTTGATGTCCTACCATCCAACGTTGCAACCAATTTTACGTATTCAAAGCCAATTTGATTAAAACTATTAAGATAAGCTTGATTGGCCACATGACTACGAACCGTCCTTACAGTCCTATCGATATCAGATTTAGTGCTTGTTAAAATGCCATCTTCATAATTAAGGCGCTTAGTCCCACCGATGCGCTGAACAATTTGCTGATTAGTTTTACCTGAACTAATCCCGTCCCGAATCGCATATTCAACCTTTTGACGAGCACTTTCAGCCAACTTTGTTAAAAGGTCGTCGACCAAGGCCCCGCCTACTAAAGGAACTTTTTTAGCAGCCTTATAAAGCTTGTCTCCATAGGGTTGTTTAATCTTTCCGCCGTATAGTTTTGCCGTGTAGTTGGCCTCATATACAGCTAGTGCAGTGGCTGAAACGGCGAAAGCTTCAGGTAGGCTTGTGTTGACACTTACGAACCATTGAGAAATTAAATCGCGGATCTCTTTGAGGTTTGTCGTTGTGTATTGGCCGCCAGCAAGTGCCACCTTTTCAGAATCATTTAACTCATCAAGTAAATCTCTAAGCTTTGCCAGCATTAAAGCCGACTCATCATTGAAGATTTTTAGTAATTCATTAACTGATTGCGAAGAAGCTCGGTATAAATACGCCTGATGCTGAGTGAGAACTTCAATCAAGGATTTTTCAGTATCTGAAGCCATTTAACACCTCTAAAGTGGCATGCTATCTCGCTCACCTTCTACCCGTTTCAACTCTTCCTTGAAATCATGAACTGGTAGCTTTCCAGTAGCGAGATATTCCCAATACGTCTGGAATGAATTTTTTCCAGCAATAGCACCTTCATAAAGTTGTTTAGCAAGATTGATATCGTATTGCTGAACAATAAATTCAGGCTCTACCGTGAATGCATATTTTGAAGAATCCAGCTTTAACCACTGAGCTGCATATTTAATCGACTGCTCAATAGCAGCAGCTGCACACATCACAATGCTATGTAAACTTGCATGCTGATCATCTTGACGTGCACGGCGTGCTTCACCTGATTCCTGTGAATTTGTATCAACCACCTTTGCGCCTGCTTCTAATGCTGCATTCTTTTGTGCATCCATTTCACTCTTAGTAAGTTCAATGCCATTACCTGAAATTTCTAAGTAACCGCATTGAGATTCACCAGGAAGACTCCAGACTGCCATCACACCTGTAACACTAATATCTGGCTCATCATCATTGTCGACACCATTAATCCAAGGCTGAGGATGAGCTGTGTGATGGAGTGACTGAAAGTAATCCGCACTGAGCTGAAAGTACTTTAATGCTGCTTTAGCCATAGTCAAAAGCGGAATAGTTCCAACATTAGGGGAATTATCCGTGGCACCACAGAATACAAATGGTGTGAATGAAAGCTGATTACCGCCAAGATCCGGAGTTTTATCTTCTTCACTAGAGCCATCAAACAAGCGGACAGTTAAAGCACCTTCCTGCATAGCTAATACGCGGTGGACAGTCTTTGTATTGTGACCAAACTCGTCTTCACTATTATCAAATTGCTCCTCGAGCACTAATAGCTTGAGGTCCTTACGACCACCGATGCTATTTTCTTTCCAGTTTATGATAGATAGAGCATCGTAAAGGGCGAAGTAAGGCACTCCATTAGCATCTACATCGACCAACAATCCGCAGCGCCCATCAACTAAAAGCGCAAAACAAATACGGATAAAGAGTTGTTTAAGGCCAAATCCGTCATTAGTAGCGTTCTCTACCAAACCCTTTAGCAAAGAACTTTCAATTACGATGTTTGGTTCAAGCTTTGAAACCAAACCAATCATCGTGCGAAGTGAGTCTTGAACCCAAAGTGGATACTGAGCACGGCTTAGATAAGCTTTATAAATCTCTCCAGTCCTATCACCCTGCTTTTCTGCCTCAATCATTCCAGCAGATTTAGCAAGATATTTGGTTTGTTCCTGTTTGATCTGCTCTTCGCCAGCAACAGCGTCTCGCATAATCTGCCAGCTTTTTTGTGCAGCAATATACTGCGGATGTTTATCAGTAACTGCCATAAATACACCAATAAAAAAGCACCTAAATAGGTGCATTGTTTAAGACATCCCACGTATCCTTCGCATTCCCATTGATTTTTTATCAATCGGAAATAGATAAGCGATTGGATAGGTTCCTGCATCATTCATGTGGTCAAACCCTGACTTTTTATCAGGCTGCCCATAATCATCATAAATTTGACGCTCTAAGCATTTAGCGAAGTGCGGGCATTTTGTTACGTTCACAAAGAGTCTGCGCTCAGATAAGGTATTACAGAGCCTGCTGTTCATTGAGTTGATACGGTCTTTAACCGCAGGGTTTCTACTATTCACAAGGACTTTAAATCCTGCTTTTCTGAGTAAAGCTAGATCCGTTTCACTTGCATTACTTGACTTTCGATTCTCACCTGATGCATCGGGATAAATAGCAATTTCATGATCAGGATATCGTTCCTGAATGGCCTCAATCATTGCCGGTGTATCAAAAAGATTTACGAACTCATCAACAGCATGCATTTGTTCCCCACGGCGAACATATACAACAGCAGCCATTTTGGTAACGTTGAAGTCCATCCCGATATGAAGCACATCATTTGCCTGAACTGTTTCAGTAGATGCACTCAGTAACCGATTAAAGCAGTAAAAGATAACGCCTTGGTAACTTTCAAAGCTTGCCTCATATTCTTGGCTAAAAGTCTTCGGATCCATCTTGCGTTTAGCAACAATGATTTCAGACTCAGGAATATTTCCACCTTGTAGGGATGTATAAGAAAAGCTTTTACAATCCGGTTCATGCCCTGGCTGACCATCCATGAATGTGTCATAACAATGGTTGAAACCTTTAGGTGTTCCAATCCTTAAAACATGGCCACCGACTCGCTGTACGCCGTTGACTACGTATTTACAAGTTGAGAGCATTGGTCGAAGTACTTCTTCCCATGCTGCCCATTTACAGTCCGCCCACTCATCAATGATTAGGAAAAATAAGCCAGATCCACGTAGGTCATCATAATTGTCCAGCCCTACAACACGGATAACATGGCCACTTCTTAATGTAATTGAACATTCAGTCTCATTCGGCTTTCCAGCTCGCCATGATGCTGGAATTGCCTGCTTTAATCGCTTCCAGAAAACCCGCTTTGCTTGCTTAAAGGTAGGCGCTGCATACCAGATTTCATCCTCGACAGAAACATTCCATTTAGCAGCCAGTCTTGCAGCCCTACGCATTTCCGCTTTAGCCAAGAAAGTTTTACCAAAACGTCGACCGCAAACAGCATCACGAAAACGAGCTTCTACCTGCCAGCCCCACAAATATATATTTGCCTGCTTTGGCGTTAATTGAACTGAACCTTCAGGAGGATTAAAGAATTGGCTCATTTGGTATCTCCTCATCAGGATTCAAAACAAGTTTGTAATCCTCATCAGGTGGGCGATACTCTGGTGGATTCACTTCACGCTGTAACTTCTGAAGCTCAAGCTTTTTAATCTCAAGCTCTACTTCAGCTTTTGTTTGTCCTTCATCATTAACTCTGCCCTTGCTTGCTTGCTCACCTTTCTTGTCATAAAACCCTTTTGTGATTTTTTGCATTTGGTCGACAATCTGGAGTGTCATTCTCACGTTATTTTTTTTGGACCACAGCAGATCATTCAGAATTTTCAACTGGACAATGTCATTTACACCACTAATTTTATTTAGTGGCTGTTCAAGATACTCATCCCGAACTTTCTCAAAAAAATCTTTAAATTCCTTACTTAAATCTCTACCTGCAACTTTAGTTGGATCGTAAGATTCAACTTGCTGCCTTGAGACTTCAATATCAAATTCTTCCTTGACGAGTGCTACTGTTTCTTGAGGGGTATTAAAAACAGCAAGTGACTGCACAATAAAGAGTTTTTGCTTTTTGTTTAAAGTCGCCATTTCTCTCTATCCGTCAAGGTACGTCAAGGAAACATGGCAAAAAAAATGAGCCAAACGGCTCAACTTATTAAACATGTCCCACAGCACTTGGAAATATTTACATCTGATACAAACGGCGCTTGCTTCGCCACTTCAATTAGTCGCTTCATGCTTTCGTCCGCTCCCCATCTTTTTACTACACCAACGAACTCTTCAACGTCATGGCCAGCTAAATAGTGTTTTGGTAAGCCAGTCATCTCGCTATAAAGTGGCTCACCATCCCCGTCTCGCTCAACGCCAATGTGATAAAGCTCATGTTCGATTAAAGCGCAAAAGTCTCGGTCCGTAGCCTGATCACAATAACTAGCATCAATAGTAATTAGATATACAGGCACATAGCCAAACCAATCACGCATTTGCTGCTCTTGTCGAGCTTTCTTCCACCCGCCTTGGTTGAACATCACCTTTTCGCATTGACCTAGAACCATACGCTTTTTAGCAATACATGCGGATGAAGCCCATGCACAGGCTAAAAACTCTTCATTGTCGTGAAGTAGCTCAGCAATATGATCGTGATCTGGGTTATGTAGTGGTCCGCCAATAGTTAAAAAGTTTGTGATCACCCAATCCATTAAGTCAGGTGCTGGAGCCAATCTAATTGCTTCATCCTCTTCGGCTTTATCAATCAAATCCTGTGGAGGAAATGGTCTGATTTGTTCCATCTTCAATTCTCGCTAATTCGCTTTTTATCCAGTTGATTGCATAACCTGATTCAATTTGATGAGGCTCAAGACGCTCAAATTTATAACCCTTATCTAAAGCAAGATCATATTTACCTAAGGCGTTTGCTATCTTTCTACCACCACGTCCAACTGCCCAAGGGCTACCAGCAATTTCTATTAGAAGATTCAACTTCACAATATAAAAATCAAATCGCCAATTTTTAGTTGATTCAAATTGAAATTTTCTTCGATATCCAATCCGATGTTCTTCTAGCTCTTGAAATAGGATTTCTTCAGCTTCTAAATAATTTTGTTTGGCTTTAGGCAATGGTCGGCTTTTAGGTTTTGTTTTAGGTTCTTTTTTTCTTGTGAGCCAGAAGTACTCATTAGAATCCATTTATTTACCTCATTGAAAAACCTACTTTCGCGTATCGTTTTAATTTATCTCTGGACTGTAATTATCTTTAATAATTTGTATTTCTAAATTGATATCTTTCAGGACATCTAATTCTTTCCTCATATGTAAAGACATTTCTACGGCTAGCTTTTCGATTTGTAATATCTTGTTTGCAATTTCACATTCTGGAATACCATATTGAATAATTTCTTCATGTAATTTAAATATCTTTTTAAAACCAACATCAAATTCTTTTTTTGTTTCTGAATTACAAACAATACATGCCTTATTATAAGAAACTACTAAATTTAATAAGTTTTCCTGTATTTGACTTTCTAAGCTATTTGTACATAAATCTCTCTTATTCATATTGATGAACAAAATGAATATAGAATACTTTTCAACCAAATCGAGATAAATTGTCAATCGTGCTTCAGCTATTTTTTCTGATTTCTGGAATGATTTTGTTCGAAAAAAAGTTATCAGAAATGTGATTGCCAACCCAATTACACCAATGGAGGCTGCTAAGATTTGTGCAAATGCTTCTGGTTTTTTCCAAATTTCATTTAAAATATCAATCATTAAATTACACTTTGTTTATTTTGAACTAAATATAACTTATTCAAAATTTTTTTACTCCAACTCATATACAATTTGTAAGTATCACATCATGATTAAATACCAATATGAATAGCGTTCTAAATTGGGTTGTAAATTATTCTTCTGTTATACAAACACTGTGTTCAGTTCTAGGGTTAATTCTGGCAATTTGTGCTCTTATATTTGCTATACATCAAATTCGGATTGCCCAAGAACAGCGTTTTCATGCACTTAAAATCCAATATTTGTCTAGCTTGCACGAGACCATATATAGCGCAAAAAAGGCAAAATTAAAGATCCAAAATATCAACAATGATTTGTTTGATATTTTGATGTCCGATATTGAAATATCATTGTTTGAACAAGTAAATGAAACTATTTCAACAAATAAACGTTTTTCAGAAACTTTTGATTTTGCTGAAACCCTCTGTTCACAACTTTTAGCACAGTGTAAAGACTCCAAGAATAAAATCACTATTTCAAAATTGGAGAATGTGAGTGATGCCAGAGTCGATCTAATTCATTCACTTCTTCAATGTGAACTACACTTAGAGGACTCCATTAATAATTTCAAAAAAGAATTTCCTTCATTCAATATAAGAACTTGGGAGTAATAGTATCTTTTATTTTAATAAATGCATCAAAACCCTCCGAAGAGGGCTACAATTATTATTAAATTTTGATTTTCCCTTTGTCATAGAGATCAATCAGAATTAAAGATTCAGCAAGTTTCTTAAGTTTATTGAGAAATCTCGTGTTGATTTCTGATCCAATGATCCTGCCTTTGTTTGTATTTATTTCTACTTGAGTGAAGTTAGAAGATAGATACTTAATAAATTCACTAGGATCTCCATAATTATCTTTGTTTTTTAAATAATGATTTGATAAAAACATTAAACACATAGATTGTTTCGCAGATATAGCAGATAAAGCCTCTAATTGAATCTCTACTTCATTTGAACCCACAAGTATCAGCTTGTCAGCTACAGGATTAACAATCTTTCCTTTTGAAATTTTTATTGATGGCATTTGAAGTCACTTTATTAGAAAACAACAGCATATCATCACTCTAATACATGCTTAAGATCATCAGGCATTTCTTGCCTGATAATTCGAAGTATGTAATCCTCCTAAAATGCAAAAAACCACCTTTTGGCGAGCTCATTTTTTAAAGGTTATCTTGGTTTCTTAATTAATTTTTCTGGCATAGAATCGCCAACAATCTTGATTGGTGGAGTTGGAGCTGGTGGTGGTACCGGCTTAGATGCACTTATACCCATATTATTTATGCTCCAGTTTACTTTTATCACTTCTTTCTTCAATAACTATTGGGGGTCTATCAACCTCTGGAGGAACAGGTTTATTAAATCGAATCTTTTCCATATAACTTAAATGATCAAAATATCAACTATAATCAATAGTACAGTTAACACAAACATTAATCCACAGAATTTTATCTCTATAAAAGCCTTATTCAAATAATTAACTTTTATAGCATTTCTATCTTCATATGTTTTAATCACCCCAGCCATATCAATGGAAAGATAATAGTAGATAGTTGCTAGCTCATTCTGTGTAAAGTAATTGACCATATCCTTATTATTTTCTAGTTTCCCCACCTTACTAACTTCTAGAACATGAAATAAATTTCTAGCTATACTGGATAATGACAAGAAAACAAAAACCATCAAAACGACAATTAAGTAAAATATAAAAGATTTGTTTTCAACATCAAACAAATACTGTTTTGAAAATATACTCATAGCAGCAATAATTATTGATGTAAATGTTAGATATTTAGCAGCTTTATCCTCATGTTTTGCATGTAATGCCTTAACACTTTCAAGCCCTTTTAATTGAAACTCATAAAGTGTTTTATAAACTTCTTTATCAAATTGATCATCGTCAGCCATGAACACCCCAGAATGACAAAAACCCCGCATTTGCGAGGCTTTAAAATGGCTTTAAATTAAAAAATCGCCAAGTTAGCACAAATATGCCACACCCCGTGCGCACACTCAAGCGGTTTTTTCAAAAGTTTCAAAGCTAAAATGAGGATTTCGACTTTTAATATAAGCCAGTCCACATTTTAGATCTTGTCTAATCTGATTAACTGAAGTGTCATTACTCTGAGCAATATCTCTTAATGAATTACTCATAACGTGATGTGACCAAATTGTTGAGATCCATTCTTGCAAAATATGGTCTTCAATTAACTGAATATCTATAAACAATCTATGGATTGCACGCGCTTCATTATCATTTAACTGACAACAAGTGCCCTTACGACGAATACACAAGCGATCTTTTAAAGTTTCATCACTCATATACATAGCCATAAGCTTTTCACGTTGCTTTTGAGTGATGCGTTTGGTTGGCATAGTCTTCACAATTCTGACCATTTTTTCACTATCACCGTTTAGCCATGCTCCAAGCTGACGACACCATTCCTCAAAACTATACTTAGACCAATCGACTGCTTGTAAAATGTGTTGTACTGGCATATTCATATTCATCCCACCAATTGCTCAATTTGTTTAATCGCCACGCCCGCTTTAACTTGCACTGTACTGAACCGTAAAACTGTAAAACCCATCATTGCTGCTTCGTTGTATTTCTCCATATCCCCTAAATAACCTTTCCCTCTTGTGTGACGTCCACCGCTCCAGATCCCGCCTTCTACCTCTACCAAAATCTTTTTCCCAGTAATTAAAAAATCTGCCCTCCATTTGCGTTTTGGATGGAATTTGTATTCCTGCTCAAAATCAATCTTGCAGGCTTTAAGATGAGTTGCTAATAAAACCTCCCCCACACTTGGTTCACGTGTTTGCTTTGCTGAACGGCGCTTTTTATTTTTCTGAATAGGAAATAATTCACGATATTCAGCAAGGCTCATTGAACTCACTCCTGAATTGCCTCCTTTCGCGTATGCCACCAAAGCACTACAACACCACAGATGACACTAGTTACGATTGAGATGAGCATTGCCCACGCCAAAATTTCGAATTTGTTCATTTAGAAACCTCTTTGAAAAATTTTTGAATACGCAGTCCTATCCACTTCATTACTGAAACAGCCATAGAATTGCCTAATGTTTTATATCGCTTACCTGAAGCCACACCTTTCACATTGGTATAGTTATCAGGGAAGCCTTGCAGACGCTCACATTCAACTTCAGTTAAATAACGAGCTAAGTAGAAAATATTTGGAGGAATATATTTAAAAACTGCTTGGTGGATTGCACCACCTCCTTTACCACCACATCTCACAGTTGGAGCAATATCCTGCGCTATATCAAATAAAGCATCATTTTTAGTACCGCAGTAAACTACGGCATTCTTTTTAGTTGAAACTAAAGTGTATGAAAGCTCATGGTTTAAACCTGTTCCGCTTGAACCTGTTTTTTCTAAATGCCCTATAGTATTTCCGTTTAGACCATAACTATGAATGACATAAGCATCACCATGACGGGCTAGTAACGTTGGGAAAACTTCATTTGATATCCCTGCATTAACAGTTTGGCCGCCAACACCAATCGCATGCTTAATGTAATAATCACCGCAAAAGGCTTCTTGGTTTCCTAACCATTTCTTTTGGCCATGAGAAGCTAAAATGGGTGGAGTGTAATTTTTTCCGCTAATAGTTTGGCTTGTTCTGAAAGAGTGAACTTCACACAGTCTGGTAATGTCTTCCCTCTTGCCTCTGCTCTCCTTAGAATCCCTAGACAGGCTTTTGTGCTCAAAAAGTATTTCTCCGATACATTCTGCTCGAGCACTTGCGACAACAAACACACGCTTACGTCGTTGGGCGAGTCCGAAATATTGAGCATCAAGGACTCTCCAATAGATTTGTCGTTGTGGTCCAAACACACAACCAGCGTTTGGCCATTTTTTCCCTGTAGGTTGTAATTCACACTCTTCACCTGCGAGTGCAGCCAGAAAGCAGCCGAAAGCGTTATCTTTTGTGTTGAGTACTCCTGGTACATTTTCCCAAACGATAATGGCTGGCTTAAGTCCTCGAATAGATCTTGCTGAATCAATTGCATCCGCTAACCTCACATATTCTAAAGATAATTGTCCTCTTTCATCTGCTAATGAATTTCTTAGTCCTGCTAAGGAGAATGCCTGGCATGGAGTTCCACCAACCAAAATATCTGGTGCTTCTACTTGTTGATTTAGAACTTTCTCACGAATTTTTGTCATGTCCCCTAAGTTTTCAACTGCTGGATAATGATGTTCTAAAATTTGACTTGGTGCGGTTTCTATTTCTGAAAACCACGCAGCTTCCCATCCAAGTGAGTTCCAGGCAACTGTTGCAGCTTCAATACCAGAACACACAGATCCATATCTCATGCTGCCACTCCTTTGCCCTGTTGAAATCCAACCTGAATGAGATAAGGCATCAATTTTTGTTGTTGCTCAGGATCTGCAAGTTTTACTGCGATACGTGCAGCCAGTTGCTCATAACTTTCGTTTCCTTCCGCATACTTGCTTGCGAATTCAGGAAGAACAGAAAGTTTTTGAGCGAAGGAGTAAATTTGTTTAGAACTGAGTGTATTTGATTCTCCCTGCGAGACTCGAACCAGTGTTCCAGCTTTAGGGTTTTTAGATTGTTCACGAGCTTGGTATTTACCACATGCATTAATCAACCAATCCGCGAAGTGGTAATTCATGAGTTCATCACAAAGATTCTTTTCAGCGTTGTAGAGTTCAAATGCTCGAAGCTCACGATCAAACCAAGTCGCGTTTTTGATCCGCTCGTAAGTTTCCTGATCAGTTGCCAAACGAATTTCTTCACCAAGTTTTTTCAAACTCAACCATGTTTTTTTATTTATAGATTCTATTGATAGATTCCCTGATAGGTTCTGTGTCCCAATATTGGTACTGGTCTCGGTACCGTTTTTGGGACTGGTTGCGGTCCCATTATTGGTACTAGTACCGCTTTTGGAACCAGTACCGAAATTGGAACTAGTTCCATTATTGGTACTAGTTCCCTTTTTGGGATTGGTTAAATCATTTTCTTCACGGCCCATCACACCAATTAACTGGTAAACCTTCACGCCATTTCCAGTTATTTCACCCGTGAATTTAATGAAAGATCCAGCTTCAAGTTCATCTAAAACTTTGATAATAGTTTTACGGTTGAGAAGTGTATCTTTAACCATTCGCTTAATGCTTGGGTAGCACTTGTGTGATTCACCCGCTCTATCAGCCAAGGCCAATAAAACGAGTCTTTGACTAGAGGTTTTAACCTCTGCTTTAAAAGCCCAAATGGATGCGTCTAAGCTCATTAAGCCCCCTCTTCATTCATCTGAATGAAAGTGCTACCTAAGTATCGAATGCTCTTAGCCCGATATAAACTTGAGATAATTTGACCAGCATGACCGAGATAAAGCCCGTGTTTGCCGTGTTGGTCTATCAGTGCTTGCATAAACTCTTCACGTGTCACAACAGCATTTTCCTCATCACGATTTTGGCGTGCTAGATTTTTCTTACGGACTTCCAATAAACCAGACAGTGTTCTTAATGCTGGTTCATGCCACGATTGGATATTTTTTTGGCTTTGTTGTTCTGAAATACTCATGAAACCTCCGCTAATGCTTGCTCAGCGTTTGTTAGGCGGCGTTTGGCGTTGAGTTCTGCGACAGTTGCTTGGCGTATTTCAGTTTTGTGAGTAATTCCACCACCAACCAGCCAGTAATATTCTTTTGGCTGAAATGCTTCGATTTCATATAAATCATTTGATGAAGTTGGATTTACAAGCACGACTACATCACCAGGTAGAAAATCCTGCTGATTGTATTTTGTTGACTCATTTGATAAATTAGTTTGCATATTCATTGGTTTCCGTATTGATGAATTGAAAAGCCTGATCTTGACCATCAGGCTTTTTTAATTTCTAAAATATGTGAATCAGGGTTTACCCCAACACGACCAAGAATTCCCAAGCTCTCCCTTTTCTTCCTATTTTTATTAGCTCTTTCAAGCATTAAGCTAACTTCATGGTATTCACCCATAATTGCTTTTTCTAAAAGGACAATAGCTTGATGTGCATAATCATTCCCTCGAACGTCTGCAATAAGACGCAATCGCTCCATCATGTCGGGGAGCATCTTCAAACGAAGATCTTCTTTTTCAAGGCTCATAAAAAATTCCTTATTCAACAGCTGCTTTGTGTTTTAGTGGCACTTTGCCTTCAGCTAAATCACGAATTTGGTATTCACGAGCTAATGGGATTTTCTGATCTGGCCATTGATAAACTGCTGAAGGCTCAATGCCTAACTTTCCAGCCAACTCCACACCATTCACCCCAAGCAACTTAAATGCTTCTTCTTTAGTCATAACCACACCCAAAAAGTAAGATTTCTTAGTATTTAATCAAAGAAAACTTATAAAAGCAATATGTAAGATAACTTATATGAATATAGATACTATTGGTCAGCGCATACGTGCGCTCAGACGAGCTAAAAAATTAACTCAAGTGCAATTAGCGAAGATTGCAGGAGTTAGTTCGCCTGCTGTTACGGAATGGGAAAAAGACAGTTATTTACCCAAAGCAGGTTCGCTAGAGGCAATGGCTAATGCATTTGGAGTTACAACTGAATATATCCTGACAGGTAAAGGTGAAATCCCTGTTCAAGCATCTACAAATGTAGCCCCTGTTCAAGCTCGAATGGCTCCAGTTCTCTCTTGGGTTCAAGCAGGTAACTTTACGAATGTTGAATCTGTAGATATGTCTCAGGTTGTCGAATGGTTTCCATTACCAGATGACTGCGAAAAATGTTTTTACCTAAAAGTCAAAGGTGTAAGTAATGAGCCAGACTTCATTGAAGGTGATTACATTGTTGTAGATCCAACAGTTCATTATTCTGATATGCAATCTGGAGACATCATTGTTGTAAGAAATGATAAAGATGCGACTTTCAAGAAGTTAGTTATTGAATCTGACGGCTCACGATATCTCAAGGCAATAAACCCGAACTTTCATCCAAACATCTTACCAATTGATGAAAATTGTCACTTCATTGGACAAGTGATTGATTCAATGAGGTATACATATCGCGCAAAAAGAAGAGTTCGCAAAAGTTAATTAAAGAAAATTATGACCTAATACATTATATTTATTTAGGAAAAAGAATATTTCAATATCTAGCATGAAGCTATAATTTAAAGTTAAAAATGAATTAATGAGTACACAACACAATATTTTCAAAAAAAGGGAATCAAGATATGGAAAAAATTGAAGTTAATTCCCGGAATATTAGCCATGTTCTTTACCAGCATTTCTTATTGACGGTAGTGCTCAGAACAGGTGAAAGGTTTATTTATAGACTTATAGAAGCAAATACATTCAAAGAATTTATTGATTCAAAAGATAAAGATAAATTTTATAGAAGCCATATTGAAGCTAATAAAGAATTTAAGCGGATTCAGCTTTTTGTGTAATTGAAACCATGTCCCGACACTATTATTTAAAACACTTCTAAAGAATTAGGCCATGATACTAGACAGAAATTTACAACTTGAATTATTAACTAAGATGAGTTCGGCTTACCCTAATTTCTATGATTTCAACAAAGAATATAATCACGGAACCACTGAGTATGATACGGCTGTTGCTAATTTATACTACTTAATGCAACACAAACTTGTAGAGTCCGATAGTGTAATCGCTTCAGCATCTATCGGTGATAAAGGAATTAAAAAATTTCAATTTGGCTCATCCACAATCAACCAGAATGGGATGGATTTTCTGGCTGATGATGGTGGCTTATCTGCAATTCTAGGAGTTGTGACTGTTAAATTTGAAGCCGTTCAACTGAAAGCTATTCTTGAATCTAAAATTATGGCAGCCGACTTACTGCCTGCTGATAAGCACAAATTAATTGATGGGCTTCGAGCGCTTTCTTCCGAGAGTATAAAACACCTGACAACGAAAATTGTGGATTTGGGTTGGGATAATCTAGGGACACTAATTCGGATAATTCAAAGCAGCCTGCCTTAGCAATTTGCTTAAACTTTAGAAAACCAATTGGTTTAGTATAATCCCCAACTGGTACATAAAATTCATCCCCATTAAAAGGAAAGTTCTCAAAATATAATTGAGTTGAATTTTCAAAAAGACGATTGCCAATCAACACAAGACTTTCTAATTTCATAGACACCTCGCCCACCACCACGGTGGGTTTTCTTTTGCTTATTAAAACATGAAAAATAAGTTATCTTAAAATTAATTTAAGTATTCTTATATTTTTACTTGACTCAAAAACTAAGTTTTCTTATATTTATCTCGTAGACAACAAAAAAGCACATCAGATTTCGACCCCCGATGTGCTTTGCAAACTGCGAGATAAGTATGAAACAAAACACTATCCCTAGTCAAACGACTGCACGCTTATATCAACACCCTACTGTTGAAGAACAGCGCCCTTCTCGTTTTGCGACTTTCAAAGCTAACGCAATAGACTTCGTAAAGTTTATTGTCCTCTCTTTCATCCTTTGGGTGATTGCAGTTGCCGCTGCATCTTGGATGCTTGGAGGCTAATCATGACTAACTTCAAAAAACACCCTGACGGCTACAAGTCATATTTAGGCCGTGACAACACAGGTATTTACTCAGTCCGTATTGGCTGGATCGTTTATGCATCTAATGCAAACGGCACCGTACTTTACAAGGTTAAAGATGACGTTAAAACGCCTTTAGACGTAACAAAGTTCCAATCTGAATATCCCAAAGTGTGGGAAGTACTTACCCAAGAGATCAGCTTTCAACGAAAGAAAAAGCTGGCAATAGACCTTGGTAACTCTCACATCTCATCAATTGAACGCAAAGCTTATAAGCAAAAGCGCGGCTTCACTGGCTCAAGATAAGGATAATAAAAATGGCTCTACCAATTATTACAGCTGACCAAACTTTGTTGGTTCAAGCAATTATTGTGTACCTATATGCCGATCCGGGCTTAGGTAAAACATCTATGGGTTTTACTGCGGACAAAGCTATTTCATTCGACTTTGACCGTGGTGCTCACCGTACAGGTGAACTCCGTCGCGGTGCAGTTGTTCAGGTTCAGCAATGGAAAGATATTGCTGATCTCTCACCTCAAGACCTTGCACCATATAAAACTATTGTTATTGATACTGTGGGCGCAATGCTTGAATGCATTAAAACTCATTTACTACTCACGGCGAACAACCGTCAAAAAGATGGTGCATTAAAGCTTAAAGCGCAAGGTCTAGCTAACCAGACATTCAAGCAATATATCAATACATTGATAAGCCTTGGTAAAGATGTCGTGTTCATTGCCCATGCTTCTGAAGATCAAAATGGTGAACAAATCATTTATCGTCCAGATCTAGGCGGTAAAAACCGTAATGAGCTTTACCGTATCGCCGACATTATGGGTTATCTAACCACTGTTACTACTGGTGAAGGTAAGAATGCTCGCGTAATAAGTTTTAAACCTTCCCCTACTCACCATGCGAAAAACTCAGGTGCTTTAGGTGGTGAAACTGGAGAGGTATGGGTTCCAGATCTTAAATCTAATCCCACTTTCTTAGCCGACCTTATCACCCAAGCAAAACAACACATTAATACCCTGACGCCTGCTCAATTAGCTACTGCCAAAGCTCAAGAAGAATTTGAGAACTGGAAGCAAAGCTGTGAAGAAGCCGAGCATGCAGGTGATTTAAATCAATTAACTGAGTCGCTTGATAAAGAACACATGTATTACCAGAACATGCGTCAAGCAATGTTAATACGTTCCAAAGACTTGAATTGTACGTTTGATAAAGAACGTGGTGTATGGATTAGTCCGCCAGAGTTTAACGGTATTTCTGATGAGCAAAGAGATGAGCTTCAGAACTTCATTGGTGAACGCGGCCTCGATGTAAAAACCGTATGTGAACACTTAGGCATTGATGCCCTTATTCAAATTGAAGCGGCAAAACTAACAGCAGTTAAACAAGATATTGAAACTTTGGCTAAAACGGGGATGAAAGCATGAAAAATATAGTTACCGCTTATGAAGCTTTTGATGCTCTTTTAAATGGCTTCGAAATTTTATGTAGACCAGTCGGAGATATTATGGACTTCTCTGAATTAGGCCAATTCCCTGCAACTATTTTTGCTATGCCGGGTTATGAGTTTTGTATCAAAGCAAAACCTATGGAGCTTGCAGGTTTTAAATTTTCAAAACCATTAACACCGCATGATGTAGAAGACCAACAAGAAATCTTTATCGTTATGCCAATGCGTATTTTAAGAACCAAGTTTGATGTAGAAAATAGCGAAATTCTTTGTAGCGTAATGAATGGTTTTGCTCAGGCTGATGCAGAAAATGCAGTGCTTCAACTTAAAGCTATTAGTGCAACTTTTGGACAGGTAATTGATGAGGTCGAAATTAAAGACGGCTTTAATGACAAGCCAAAAAAACAACGTACTAAGCAGGCTAAAGCTGAACAACCATTAGTTGTAGAAAAACCTACTGAGGTTGTAGCTACAGAAGTTCAACCAGCAATTGTTATTACAGAGCAAACTAATGTCACTAAATCTGAAGATCTGTTAGTTCCAGAAACTAATAACCCAACATTAGATCCAGAATATCAAAAAACATTAGAGACTCTTTTACAGCGCGTATCTGAGTCAAAAACACCTGCTGAAGTAAATGCAGTGTATCGATATACGCGCACATGGTCTGATAAACAAATGGATCCTCTTCTAATTGCTACTCACAAACGACTTGAAGAGTTGGAAAATGAAAAGGCTCCTTCAAGTGAACCACCTTCTTTAATGGTTCAGATCCAAAATGCACCAGATCTTACTACCTTGGATACACTTGAAATTGATGTAGCCGCACGAGATCCACAGATTCAACCAAGACTCATGGACTTCGTTAAAAAGCGTCGTTTTGAATTAGAAAATCCAGCAGTTTCACAAGAAGCTGAACCTGATTATTTACTGGAGGAACCATTCTAATGGCGAAACAGACAACTCCAGAATTTCTATTCGAACCTAAGCTGCTACCCCAGCAGCTTTTCGAAAAGTTCGTAGTTTTCAATGTAAATGCTGGGTATCGCGGACGAGGTACACCACACGGCGTAAACCTAATTAAAGGTAATAAAGCCACCCTTATGGTGAATAACGAAGGTGTGATGAACAAAGCAGCTCAAGAGCGCTACAAGTTAATGTTATTGAAGTATTTCAAAGAAGGTCGCTCAGCAATGGATGAGCTAGATCATGAAGTTAAACGTATTTATAGACAGGTGGCGTGAATGAGCAAGGTTATTGGTGAAGTTAATTTGAACCCTAGCCGTATTGAAGGTACTCCAGATCAGGTAGCGGTTCATATTTTTAAAGAAGTTATTTGTCCAAGTACTGAAGAACTTCTTAAAAATAATCCGGAAGCGGCTAAGGTTTTTGCATACCACATTTTTGGATTAGCTCTTTCTCAGTTTGCTGAGTTTCAATCCACTAAAAATTTTGAGAAAACTGTGAGCGTTACTCTGCATAACTTAGTGTCTCGCTTAAAACAAGAACGAAACGAATTGAAAAGTTAAGGAGTAATAAATGCTATTAACAGTCAACCAGACTATTCAAGTCACCAATTTATCAAAAACTACTATATATAGAATGTTTGATTCAGGTGAACTTAAAAAAGTTAAATTGGGTGGCTCAACGCGTGTTGAACTTTCCAACGAACTTTATGAAAAATACAAAGAAAAAATTCAGGCCTTATTTTGATAAGGCCTTTATCTTATTTATGCGACAGCTCTTGCCTTTGCCTCATCTCTTAATCTATCTAGATAGTCGGCCCAAGCTTGCATCATCTCTGCACGTTCTTTTAAATATTTTGTACGGTTATATGCTCTACCATGCATATCTTTTACTTGGTGTGCTAATTGTTGTTCGATACGTTCGATCGGATAATGAAGTACTTCATCTAATAAAGTACGTGCTGTTGCCCGTAATCCATGACCCGTAGTTTCACCATTTGCAAATCCAAAATTTTTAAGCCTTTTATTTATAGTTGATTCACTAATAACTGGATTGCCCTTTTTCATTGAAGCAAAGACATACTTTGTACTTCCTGTTAATTTGTAGAGCTTTCTTAAATGCTCAACTACTTGCGTAGCTAAAGGAACTATATGTTCCAGTTGAGTCTTGTTTTGTGTCTTTGGTGGAGTGTATGCCCAAAGGCCTTTGTCTAAATCTATATTATCCCATTCCGCCCAACGCAGTTCACTTGGACGAACAAAAACATAAGGCAATATTAATGTGGCGAAGTAAACGATGATTGAGCCATTAATATTTGGTTCAGATAAATCTAAAAGCAGTTGTCCTAAACGCTCTTCATCAGTAATTGCCGCGTAGTGCTTAACTGTACCTGATTTTAAAATACCTGATATTTGATCAGCCACATTAAACTGACAAAGCCCTAACACGATCGCATACTTAAAAACCTGACTGGCTTTAGAACGCATTCTTTTTGCTGAATCATATTTACCTTGATTCTCGTACAATCTGCATGCATCTAAAATTTGTAGAGCTGTGATTTCTGAAATTGGAATTGAACCAACACTTAAATAAAGTTTTTCCCAGATGGAATCGTTTCTCTGTTTAGTACTTTCGGTGATTTCTTCAGTTAATCTAAATTCATCCGCTACCGCTGCAAAGGTTGAAGCAAGATTTCTTTTTTTAACCTGTATATCTCGTTTGCGCTGTTCGACTGGATCTATATTTTGTGCAATTTGGCTTTTGAATTCCTCGCGCTTTTGTCTTGCAACTGCCAGAGATATTTCAGGATATGGGCCGATTGAGATGGTGTTGCGATTCTTAATAATTGGCCGGGTGTAATCGAATCGCCACGTTGTAGCCCCTTTTTTATCAATTAATAGGTATAATCCACCACCATCAGAAAGTTTTTGAGTTTTTTTCTCAATATCTTTCTTATTTTTAGCGATTTCAGACTTAATTTTAGAGTCGGTTAAAGCGGGTACAATTTTAGGCATTTTTGAGTTTTACGGTAAGTTATACGGTATGATCCCACAAGATGAACATTTTAATAGATCAAAATCATTAACTTATGTTTCATTTCGTGAGCGCGCCGGGCGCACCAGCTTTTATATAATAACTTCATAAATTTATCTCAATTTTATAAAATTCCGACTATTTTACTTGGTTTATTAATCATTATCGCTCAAAATATACCCCTCTTTCATAATGTGAGAATTTCATGACTGAT